>Ga0307380_10000656_pt1 | contig 52569 bp, 86 predicted proteins | sample UN3MG_FD_202239 | JGI IMG/M metagenome (GOLD analysis project Ga0307380, IMG submission 202239) | Soil microbial communities from Risofladan, Vaasa, Finland - UN-3 | ecosystem: Environmental > Terrestrial > Soil > Coastal area > Acid sulfate soil | place: Finland: Risofladan, Vaasa | collected... | reverse complement strand
AGGTTCGAATTAATAATAAATAAAGGGGTGATTCTATGACTTTTGTTTACATTGTTTTTGCCTGGCTTGTAGCAATGATCGCTTGGAATATCTATAAAGGCAAGAAAGAAAAAGAGCAAATGACTATCAGTAAAGGGGGGATGCGGAAGTTCAATGGAAAGTTTCGCTGGTAGGAAACTAAAATTTTAAGGAGGTATTAAAAGTGGAAAACGCTGAAATTTATAAAGAATCAATAGGGAAATTGCTAAAGGAAACTGATGATATTATTTTTGCAATTAGGGTATTAAAGGACAAAAATGAAAAAATGAATATGGAAAACGACAAAGAGATAATCGAACTCAGAAAGAAATTAATGGAAGCAGAAGCCATACTTGAGAAAACTCTAATCGAATCCAAAGAGGATGCTATTAAAGTAAAATGTGGTTGGGCGCATTGGCGTAATATGCCGGATCAGATTGTCATTAAAGATGTTTCAAAAACAATAGAAGAAATTAAGATAAAACTTCCCAGCTTTACAGATTTATTAATTAAATATGTGGAAACATATTCAATAAGGAAAGATCAATTAAATCAATTAGTAAAAGATAAAACAATAAGAATTGAAGTATTGGAAACTGTTACCGTAGAACCACAGGATAAGAAATTTGAATATAAGTATACAGGAGGAGGAGATAAATAGATCTGAAAGATTTTGAGAAAGATAAGAATATTAAGGAGGTAATTTAAGCATGAAGAAAATTACAGCAAAAAAGCTAAGGAACAGAATTAGGAAACTAGAGGGTCAGGTGAATGGATTAGAGGAGGATAAAAGATTAGATTTTGTGGTGAAACTTTACAGTCTTGACAACAAAGAATTAAAAAGACATATCAACAAATAAGGCAAAAAGTAAAATTAATTAAGGAGGTAAATTAAATGGATAAACCAAACTGTTATACCTGTGAACACAGAGGAATGGTTGCCGGTTCTGCACATTCTTGTTGTAAACATCCGGCTAATGCAGAGCTACTTAATAACCCATTGGCGCAAATACTTGGTATTTTTGCTTCCGTAGGTAGGATTGCTCCGGTACAGGCAAAAACAAAGCTTATTATTAAAGGACATCCTCAGGGGATAAGAAGAGGTTGGTTTAACTGGCCAATGAATTTTGACCCAACGTGACTTGTTGAATGTAATGGATATTTAGAGAAAATTAAAAAAATGAATAAGGAGGTAATTTTAAATGAATAATAACACAGGTTTTTTTAAGAGGTTTACTAAGATCCGGGGTGAATACCCGGTTAGCAGTATCCGCAGGTTGACCTGGAAAGGCAAAGTCCGGTTGGGGATTAAAGTTCCTACCCTAACAAAAGATAATGATGGAAAATATAAAAAAGACAGTAATGGCGATTTCGTACAAAAAAGAGATAAATTTGGAGAATTAGAATTTCATCCTAAAGATGTTTTTTATTTTGTATGCCCTTCTGAAGTTGAAGCAATGTTTGGAAAAGATCCCATTGAATTAGATATAGCCTTTCCTTTATCCGGTCTAGACGAAAACGGTTTGCCGGATATTGGCGGTTTATTTCCCCAGGCCTATAAATATTATGGCAGCTCAAGGGGTCTTAAATGTGTAGGGGATGGGGAAACTGCGATGAAGGCTAATGAGGAAGGAGTTTTTGAAGAAGTCGAATGCCCCTGCGATAAGTTTGGACAAAAGGATGGCTGCAGTAAACGAGCCAGCCTCTTCTTTTTTATCCCCAAAATCTCAATGGGCGGTATTTATGTAATTGATTCCGGATCTTACAATACCATGGTGGACGTCCAGAGCGGGGTTTATTTAGCCTTGGAACTACTCAAAGATCCTATAACCGGCGAATATAATGGCATAACTATGTTGCCTTTTAAATTAAGGCGAATACAAAAAGAGACCCAGCACGAGAAGAGAAAAGATAAACACTGGCCCCTAACCTGCGAATTAGATCTACCCATAGAAGATATTAGAAAGATAAGGACAGGCAAAACCTTATTTTTGGAACAAAAGCGGATATATCAAATACCGGAAAGGCCAGAAGAAATTAGCCCAAAATTTGATAGCGAAAAAGAGGATAGTGAAAAAGAGAGAGCAGCATTTAAACGTTTAACTGAAGAAGAAATAAAAGAGATAGAAAATAAAAGAGCCATTGCTCAAGAGGAATTAAAAAAAGAAAATGAGGCTAAAGAGAAAAAAGAGAAAAAGGCCGGGGATCAGGAAAAGAAAAAAGAAGCAAAAGAACCAATAAAGGAAAAATCAAAAGGGCAAGATCTGAAAAAAGAGATTGATGAATCAAGGGTCCAGGAAACCCAGTTAAAGAAGGATCAAGAAGAAGGAAAGGGCAAACTCAAATCTTATCAAGAAAGCAAAACCATATATAAGAAAAAGGTTGAAGAAGAAAATAAGATCTTACAGGCCATATCAGAAAAAGCCCAAAAGGTTGGGATCGATACCTTTGAAAAACTGGTTGAATTTGCCTTAGAGCGGGGAATAATAAAAACTCACCTCACCGAACATATAGCCAAAAAAGTATTGACTACCAATAAAGAGGTATATTCCCGGCTTATGAAAGCCCTGGAGCCACCCACTGAGGATGACAAAAAAAAATTAGATAAGATATTTGAGACTTTAAAAGAAGTGGGGCTCACTACCTGGAGAGAAATAGCTTACTTTGCCTGTTTGGGTGATCTAATTGAGCCGGGGACCGCGATAGAAGATGTACAAAAGAAATTATTAGAGGATCCGGAAGCGGTAGAAAAAATAATAGAAGTGGCAAAGATTGAAGAAGAGCGGGAGATTGAAGAAGGTCAGGAAATTGCCGATGAGGATATACCTTATAGGGTTGGCAAATTAGAAGTGAAGAATGAAGATGCACCATACCCAGACGAGGATACTATCGCACCTGAGGATATACCAGAATAACTTTATTTTAATTTCTCCTTTTGGGGCGGGTGAAATTCCCGCCCTGCAATTATATTTTATATTTTATTTAAAAAGGGAAGCGCCTGTATGTCAAGGTAAATGGGCAGGCTCAATGTGGCTTGGAGGGTTATAGCCATGCTTTAGTTAGATTAAATTAAGGAGGTAAATAATTGAGATGACAAAACCAATTTTCGATATAGAGGATAGGGGATTTCGTGTAAGAGCTTGGTATTCAGATGATGATTCTGGAAATGCTTCAGTAGAAGTCAGAAAAAAAGGTAAATTCTTTAGGAAGTTTAAATGGCCTGCTTATAAAATATTTAATATTGCAGCACATTTCGAAGATATTGTTGATGGTGAATTAGAAAAAACAACTAATAAATTATCTGGATATGAAATAGCAGGAAGTCCATTCTAAATAAAATCAGCCTGCCCTGAGTGGCCTTCTCAGGAAGTAAGTTTATATTGGTGCGTGCACTAATCCACGGGGCAGGCAAATTTTGGAGGGGAAGAAATAAAATGTTTTGGATTGGAGATAGTAGTTGGGGCTGGGAATACAATTTAAAAAAATTGCCTAATGAATTTATGAATGGATTGAAAGATAATATTCCATTTTGTTGTGTAATTGTATATTTGATTTGTGTTTTACTCTCTTTGATAACAAAAAAAGATAAAAAGATATTTGAATTTGTTTATCGTGATTATAATGATTTTCTTAAAACTGATTACTGGAGATGTCCTCTTTGCAAAATGAGAGGAAAAATAAATAAAGTTAAGTGGGGAATCCTGCCAGGGTAGGCAAGTTTGGAGGTAAAGATGAAAAAATACAGATTACAAGAAGGTATTGCCTGGATGTGTTTCAAGTGCGGGAAGAAGATCCTTAGTCTAGAAGATATGATTTTTTATGATCATAGAATTTATCATAAAGCATGCGCACTAACTTTATTGGAAAAATTAAAGAAAAAAGTATTTGAAAAAATGCTTGGGGATAAAAAATAACCATGACAGAATACCAAGAAAAGATCAAGGGGAATAATAAATTTCGTAGATCCGTAGAAGAATTAAGAGCCTTCGTCAAAGAGAACGATATTAAACTTTTGGAGTTATTAAAGTATATGAGAAGAAGAAATGATAAAAAGATTCATAAAGGAGGTAAATATGCAAAGGGCAATCAATCATTATATCAAAAAAAGGTCTGTAAATATTAACAGTGGATTAGGCGAAGATCATATCAATCAGACCTTTGATCTAATCGATGATGAGATTAATCAAGTCAGAAGGGCAGAGATTAAGAAGGCCCGGACAAAGAAATTAATGGAGTGGAGAAGAAGAAAAAAGCTGAATTGTAGGCATAAAAACAATAAATTAGGAAGGCTAAGAAGATGAAAAATAAAATTGGGTGGTGTTCGATGACCTTTAATCCGGTAGTTGGATGTAAAAACAATTGTAGTTATTGCTATGCAAGAAGGATAAATAATAGGTTTAAATTTATTGAAGATTGGAATAAACCAGAATGGAGAGAAAATAGTTTTAATAAAACGTTCCCCAGTAAACCTCAGCGAATATTCGTAGGGAGTATGAGTGAGACAGCACATTGGGAAGAAAAATGGATGTTTCAAGTATTAAAAAAGATTAGGCAATATCCTCAACATATTTTTCAATTTTTGACTAAATACCCGGAAGTATATTTAAGATATAAATTCCCCGAAAATTGCTGGTTGGGAGCGACCGTTGTCAATAATGATGAACTTTATAAGATGGATTTTACTTGTGGAAACAGGATTAAATTTATCAGCATAGAACCGATATTAGAAAAAATTGATGCAAGATATATTGAATATATGAATACAGGACATTTTTTTAGCATAATCTATCAAAAAATTAATTGGGTAATCTTGGGAAGTGAGACTGGGAATAGAAAAGGCAAGATAATACCAAAAAAGGAATGGATTGAAGATATTGTTAACTGCTGTAAAGAAAATAAAATCCCGGTTTATCTAAAGGACAGCTTAAAAGAAATTTATCCGGTAGAGATAAAAGAATTTCCTAAAATAGTTCTATAATTTTTCTAAAAATAAACTATAAAAAATATTGGCATTTCTATAAAAAGGGGGTGATTTAAAATTATGAAATTTAGGTTAGGTCAGAAAGTTAAGTATAAAAGGATATCGAAAAAGATAGAGATAAATATGCAATATTTTGATGTACCAGATTTTGAGCAGGGTGAAGAAAAAGCATTAGAAAGAAGGGAATTTATTGAATTAAAAAAAGAAAGAATTGGTTATGTAATGGGTAGAAGGAAGTTAGTATTTCAAACAATATTCTCCATAAATAGTAATGATTATGATGATGACTATAACATTATTGAATTTGTAGATATAGAAAGGCAAGAATATGGGTTTGCTTATTTAGTTGCCTACACTATGGGGAAAACTGATTTCGTTTTGGAAGAAGATCTAAATGAAGGTTAATTAAATGAAAAATAAGGGCTGGACAAGATTATATAGGGGGCAATTCGTACACTGGATATCAAAAAAACCCTGGTGTGATGGGTATGCTTGGGCTTATTTATACAGCCAGGCCAACCATAAATCAGGAATAGTTAATATGAGGAATGAATATATCAAGGTGGAAAGAGGTCAGTTTATAACGTCTAAAAAGAAGCTGATGGAGATGTTTGGCTGGACACGTTCTCACCTAAATAATTTCATAAAAGGTCTAAAAATTGACAAAATGATAGCATACAGAATAACACACAGATATACAGTTGTAACTATTATGAATTATAACATTTATCAAGGTGAAGAACCAAAAAATGACACACAGACTGACACACAGACTGACACACAGACGGCCCACAGACGACCCACAGACGACCATAAACAAGAATGTATTAAGAATGATTTAAGAATGATAAAGAAATTAAGCGAAGAAGAAATTGAAAATAATAAAAAAAATATTACCAAAAGTAAAAATCAATTTCTTGATATTATAAAAAATAAGAAAAATTAAAAGGCCCCTCTGCAAGGTGGGGTTGGGGGTTTCCAAAAACCCGAACTTTGGCTCCTGGTTCAAGCACCTAACCGGGGGGCCTATAAAAATATAATTGGGAGGCATGAAGGATGAAAGGTAGAATTGGAATTCATAAAATGTTAATAGCTAACCGGGAGGCAATAATCCAGAAGGATAAACAGGACATACGGATATTAAAAATTGCCCAGGAGTATGGAGTATCTTTTACTACCATATACAGTTTATTAAGAAAGTGGGGCAGAAAGAGAGACTATAAGAGGAGATATTTTAAACCTCTGAAGGATCAAAAAACAGAAAAGGAGAAAAAACTCATCGCTTTTGAGAAAACATTAAGTCCAGAATTACTGACCAAGAGAAAGGAGAATACCAGGATAAATAATAAATATATAAAATATTATAAGGTGGTTGAGACTGTACATGACAAGTTTTTGGTTCAAGATTTTATTGAGAAAGTCGGGGGTAGTTAAATGAATAAAAATTTAGAAGAATTAAAATTGAAGTATAAAAAACATTGCGGGCTTGAAGATGAAAAATTTGAGAAATTAAAATTTAATTTAAAAATGTTGGTGGCAAGTCAACCAAATATTTCCGGTAGAGGATCAGCACTTTTTAAGCATATAATTTATACTCTTATAGATTTTGAAAAGAGATTAAAAGCGATTGAGGCCGAACTGGGAATTTATACCGATGAGGAGATTAAAGAAATCAAGATCGGCAGAACTGATCCAAATTAAAAAAGAAAGGAGGAAATAAATCATGAGATCTAAGGTTAATATTGATTCAAATTTTTCTAAAAGTATTGTGGAAAGGGTATTTGATGAGTCTGAATTTATGCTAAGGAACAATGTAACCCTGAAAACTACCGCGTTAAAATTTAAAGTTTCCGTAACTACCGTCTGGGTAGACATGAGAAAAAGGCTGCCACTTATAAACCCGGACCAATACAAGAAGATAAACGAGCTCATCTATTCTCATAGAGGGGGGCAAATATTATTTTAAAAATTAAAAAAGGAAGGAGATTGAAATGGAAAGCACTGAGCAGATGGTAAAAGAATTATTAGAATTGTTCCTTTACCAGGACACCGTAAATAGAATGGATTCTAAGGATAAACTGATAAAAGTTTATCGGGTAAATCCTAATATCGTTAGGGTGGATATAAAAATTAAGGAAGGAAAAAATTAAATGAATAAACAAAGTATAGAAATTCTTAATGCAATAGTAAAGAATGATAGATTAACTGATGGGTATGATAAGCGTTTAGTGATTATAGAAAAAAGAGCTGGAGCATATGGTGGTTCAAGCTTACCAGGGGCTTATGTTTCTGTAATGGATTTAACATCAGAAGATTTTTTTGAAATTTATAGATATAAAAAAAGCTTGGAAGAAAATAAAGATAAGAAAGGAAAATGAATAATGGACAAATTGAGCTTTCTAAAAAAGAAAAAATGGCTCAAAGATAGACGAAGGGCCAAGAAAATCAAAAAGCAGAAAAATTATGAATCTAAAACATATAAAGGAACAAGTCCTTTTTATTTATCCCAAAATTTGGTCAATAAATCACAAGAGGAAAAGAAACAAGGGGAAATCGAACAAAAAATAAGGAAGGAAATATTAGGCTAAAAAGAAGGTGATAAACTGTGAAGATCGGTTTATTTGATATCGATAGCAAGTACCATAATTTAGCATTAATGAAATTATCTACTTACCATAAGCAAAAGGGCGATGAGGTGGAATTTTATAATCCTTTATGGATTAATACCTATGGTAAGATTTACGTTTCTAAAATATTCAAAAAACCTAATAAAAATGATGGTTATATTAGAAGGGATATGTATTGTGGTGGATCAGGATTCAATTCAAATGTATTACCCGAAGAGATAGAGCATATCAAACCCGATTATGATTTATATAATCTTAATTATTCTTTGGGTTTTACTACTCGAGGTTGTATCAGAAATTGTGGCTTCTGTATCGTCAGGCAAAAAGAGGGCTATATCAGAGAACACGCAGAAGTGGAAGAATTTCTTAATCCTAAATTTAATATCGTGATCCTACTTGATAACAATTTCCTAGCCCTACCTTCTCATGTTGAAAAACTGAAAAAGTATATTAAAAAAGGTTGGGTGATGGACTTTAACCAAGGTCTTGATATCCGGCTGATCAATAAAGAAAATTCTGAATTGCTGGCCAAAGTGAAACATTATAAAACAATAAGATTTGCATGGGATGATGTTAAAGACGAATACAAAGTAAGAGAAGGGTTAAAACTTATAATTAAAGCGGGGATCAGGCCGAGAAATATAACTATGTATGTCTTAATCGGGTTTAATTCTAACTTTGAAGAGGATCTTTACAGAGTAGAAGTATTAAGAGGCATTAAGGACAGCCGGGGATCAATCAAGGCTTATGTTATGAATTACAATAATGAATTAAAAAGTAGAAGATATAAAGATTTTATAAGATGGGTGAATAATCCCTGGATCAATAGAAGTTGTGAATGGGAAGATTATAAGGGGCAATATGAAAAGAAAACTCAGATTTAAATTCAAGATAAGCGAGAATGATGTCAAAGCCCAAATAAAGGATTATTTGACTATCAAAGGTTGGTTTTGGTTCTGGAATTTACAAGGGTTAGGTTCTTATGATGGCATACCTGACTTTATAGCTATAAAAAATGGGCGCACCGTATATCTTGAAGCAAAAAAACCGGGTGGAACACAATCTCCTAGCCAGATAGATTTTGAACGGAATATTACATATCAAAAAGGGGAATATTATCTAATAGACTGTTTGGAAGATTTGATAAAAATAATAGGATAGGAGGTGGATTATGGCTAGTTCTAACCAAGAAAGGATAATAGAGATTAGGAGATGTATGGAGAAGGCAGGAGGAGAGATAATTAATAAAACCCATAATGAATTGATACTCATTATCGCTGAAGAGTTAATAACAATAAATCATTATTTAGAAAGTGAACGATTTAGAAAATTTTTAGGTAAAGTTGATTGAGAAATAAAAGTGAATTGACTAATTAAGGTGGTTGATATAAAATGAAAAGGATAAAAGTAAGGTGCGCAAGTTGTGGTAAAAACCTTTTTTTTCTATTACCAGAGGACAATACCGATGGAATTACCAAGATAGAGATTAAATGTTATAGAGACCGCTGCGAAGCGATAAATATAGTTGATTATCAGAATCCAGATAAATTAATTGTGAGGTTAAAGGAATGAGTGATAAGATATTTAAAAGATTGCCAAAGGATGGAGATACAACATATACTCCTATTATTTGGAGAAAGTGTCATGGAGAAGGAGACAATAGAACGTGGACAGATGAAAAGCTAAAGATAGGTTATATTTATGATATATCAACAGATGAGCCGGGTCAGGAGTTATATTTTAAAGCTGAATTTTTAGGATGGAAGAAAGTGGTAGATAAATATGATAGCCCTGATATGCCAGACTATGTTTATTATGTAGCAATATTTAAAGCAATAGGTTATATAGAGGTTGAACATAGTTATTCATTGGGTTTAGATGAATCTGAGGAGGATTATAAAGAAGAAACCATATAGCATAATCAATAATTAAAAATTAAATATTCGTAGAGCTCCAATATAGAGAGCCATTTTTAAAGAAGTTTAATACTTCTTTGGGTGGTTCTCTTTTTTTATTTTTAGAAAGGAAAATTATGAATATAAAAGACATTAGAATAAATCCAAATAACCCGAGATATATAAAAGATGATCGATATCAAAAGTTAAAAAAGAATATTCAAGAATTTCCGAAGATGATGAAGTTAAGGCCGATCATAATTGATGATAATGGCATGATCTTGGGCGGGAATATGCGATACTTGGCCATAATAGAACTAGGATATAAAGAGATCCCGGAAGGCTGGGTTGTAAAAGCAAACGAACTATCCGAAGAAGAAAAAGAAAAATTTAAGATCCTTGATAATGTCCCATTCGGAGATTGGGATTATGATATCCTGGCCAACGAATGGGATTTAGATTTATTAAAGGATTTAGGTGTAGAAGTAGAAGGAATAAGCGAAGGGATGCCAAAAGCCGAGGATTATTCGGAAATGGATGAGCAGGCCGATACTCTTAATGGATATGAGGAGCAGGATATAAAGATAACAGTTCCCGCGATGCACAAAGAAAAGGTTTTAGAGTGGCTGGCCAATGGAGAACAAAAGACGGCCCCGGGAATGGGTAAAGGAGTTTTAAGACGATGCGGATTGCTTTAGTTGATAGAGCACGCCGAAGGCTAAATTATACCCTTTGCCCTTATTAAAAATAGGGGCCTGGCGTAAATCGCTTGGTGATGATTGCCAGATATTTAATGATCGATTACCAAAGGCCGGAGAATTTGATGAAATATGGATCACAACGACATTTACCTACGATATTCCCCATGCCCTGGGGATATTGAAGGCAGCAAAGGAAAGGGCTTCTAAAGTCATTGTAGGGGGTATATCGGCGACATTATTACCGGATCTTTTCAGAAAGGAAAGCGTTGAAGTTTATTCAGGGTTATTACCGGATGCTGAAAAATTTAGCCCCGATTATAGTCTTTTAGGAGAAAAGCCGAAATATAGCATATCGCACACCAGTCGGGGCTGCCTTAGAAATTGTGGGTTTTGTATGGTTAATAAATTAGAGCCGAAATTTGAAAACCGGACTAATTGGGAGAAGGACATAGCCCTAGGTGTTGATAAAGTTTTATTCTATGATAATAATTGGCTGGCTAAAAAAAGAGTTGATTTAAAGAGGGATATTGTAAAGTTACATAAACTTATAAAAAGTGGCAAGATTAAAAGAATAGATTTTAACCAGGGGCTTGATGCTCGGTTAATGACCGAAGAAATTGCAGATCTTTTAAAAGGGTTGCCAATATACCTGGTCAGATTCGCATTTGATAATATGCAGGAAGATGGTTATTACCAAAGGGCGGTTTGGATGCTTGTAAAAAGAGGATTTAAAGAATTTATGACTTATGCACTTTATAACTATAAAGACACTCCAGAAGATTTTTATTATAGACTCCGGGAAACAGTAAGATTAAATATGGAAATGAAAACGAGTGTATCGACTTTTCCAATGAGATACCAGCCCATTTTAAATATTGACCCAAAAAGAATATATGTTGGTGAGAAATGGACGTTACAAAAAAGAAAAGGATTCCCAGCGATAAGGGGATGGCATTCTTCTACCAAGGCTACAGTATCCCCGAAAGGCGGGGGAATATTCGGTTCAGCAATGGAAGAATTTGAATATTGGTTTGGGAAGGATGCAAAAGAATTTGATAGGCTTTTGGGATATCCGAAATTAAGGAAACTTTTAAAAAGAAAAGCGGGGGCTTTGAGAATGGCCCGGGCAAGAGGGGAAAAAATAATATGAAAGAAGAAGATCTGGAAGAAATAAAATTTCAAGAAGCCATAATGCACAACGAGATTAATATTGATTCGTTAGAGTTTGGTAGCGAAGCCGAAAAAGAAGAAAAGCCGATAGAAAAACAGATCCGAAGGAACGTTATTTGTACGGTCAGAAGAGATAAAAATATATATCGAAAGGCCTTTAGCGAAACCCAGCTTTTAGATGTATTAGGTTTTAATTTTAAAGAAGGCGAAAGCTACCATACGATTAGCACTGGGGATGTAGATATTTTATCATTTTTAAAATGTGTTTTGAGGCAGCAGGATTTGGAGCATTGTTTATTTTCTACCTGGTGCATGGCCCAAGATGACATCTTACAGATAGAGGAATGGCTAAAGGCCGGGAAAATAAAAACAATGGATGCTTATGTGGGAGAAATATTTAAAGGATCTTATAGCGCGGAATACGATTTATTAAAACCGATAATCAAGAAATATAAAGGCCGGTTTGTGATATTTAGAAACCATGCGAAGATCATAGCCGGGTATGGAAAGAAATTTGCCTTTGCAGTAGAAAGCAGCGCAAATATTAATACTAATCCCAGGACAGAAAACTCCTGCCTGACTATAGCCAAAGGAATATATGATTTTTATAAAGAATATTTTGACGGGATCATAAGTTTTGAAAAAGATGAAAGGTGTTAGATTATGGCAGAAGAAGAAAGCATAGAAGAAAAAAAGAAAAAATCTGACATGGTAGAGGTTGAAAAAAGGGTCTACCAGGTAGGCCTAATGTTAAGGCGAAAACCGACTAGCTTTATTGTAGATTATTGTAGACAAAATTGGGGTATTGAAAGAGCCCAAGCTAATATATACATTAAGAAAGCACGAAAAGAATGGAGAAAATATTTCGAAAAATTAGAGGGTGATGGAATCGCTTACCACATAGCACAAATAAGGGATCTAAAAGATATGGCCTTTTCTAAAAAAGTTGTAATCGGTACGGTAGACAATAAGCAAATAAAGCAAGTAGAGGACCTGGGCCTGATCCTGGAAATAACCAAAGAAGAAGCTAAATTAATGGGAATATATCCGGCAGAAAGACATAGACTTGATATACCCGAATTTATAAAAGTTAAAGTAGATTTAACTGAATGAATGTTAATATACAAATCTCTAAAAAAATTTTTAATGAAGCTTATATCCCTTATCTGGGATGTACCATTAGAACGCAAATATTTTTCGGAGGCAGTTCTGCCGGGAAATCGGTATTTATTTCTCAAAGGTGCGTAATTGATCTTTTAGAAAATAATAGAAATTATCTTGTAATCAGGAATACGGCCAATACCTTGCGAACATCGGTATTCAATGAAATCAGGAAGATTATTTTATCATTTAATCTGGAAAGATTATTCAAGATTCACAAAACAGAAATGACCATAACCTGTATTACCGGATATCAGATCCTTTTCAGAGGGCTAGACGATGCGGAAAAACTCAAATCAATCATCCCGGAGAAAGGAGTCATTACCGATATCCTGATAGAAGAAGCAACCGAAACAAAAAGGGATGATGTCAAACAATTATACAAGAGATTGAGGGGCAGGGCTAAAGTATTAAAACGTCTGACTATGGTTTTCAATCCCATTTTCCGGACCCACTGGATATTCAAAGAATATTTCAAAAACTGGGTAGAAGGCGAAACCGAATATCACGACGATAAATTATCGATTTTAAAAACAACCTACAAAGATAACCTAAGATTCTTAGAACAGGACGATATTGATGAATTAGAAAACGAACAGGACCCTTATTATAGAGAAGTTTATACTTTAGGGAACTGGGGAATCTTAGGAGATTTGATTTTTACCAATTGGAAGATTGAAGATCTTACCGGAATTAAAAATACCTTCGGGACCTATTATAACGGGCTTGATTTTGGATTTGCGAATGATCCTACTGCAGCAGGAAGGCAGGCAATAAAGGGGAAGAAATTATATATACTGCAGGAATTATTATATGAGCTAGGATTAACCAATGATGTTATAGCATCAAGGCTAAAACCGGATATCGGTAAGGAATATATAAGGTGCGATTCTTCTGAACCTAAATCAATAGCAGAATTGAGGGGTTATGGAATAAATGCCTTGGCGGCCAAGAAGGGGCCGGGAAGTGTCAACTTTGGTATTCAATATATGAAACAATTTGAAATCATAATTGATCGGAAATGCCAGAATGCAATCAACGAAATTCAACTGTATCAATGGAAAAAGGATAAAGATGGGAATGTCATTAATGTGCCGATAGATAAAAATAATCACTTTATGGATCAGGTCCGTTATGCCCTCAACGACAGGATTTTTGAAAAGGAAGGAGAAAAGGCCTATAACGCCGAAGAGCTGGGAATATTTTAAAAATAAATGAAAGGAGTTCATTATGGACATAAAAGATATCTTAGAAAAATATAAAGATGATTTTAATAAATTAATGGGAGTTTTATGTGTAGATCCAAAGGAAAGAGACATCGAATTATTCGAAAAACAATATACTGGCGAACATGAAATTAAAGACCGGCCCGATAAAATTGCCGGCAAAGGCAAAACACTAAAGAGGATTCCCCAGGCGAAGTTAATCATCCGGTATCAGAGGAAGATCGTCAATATGGCCGTATCGTTTTTATTCGGCGATCCTGTGAAATTAATATTGGGAAATAAAGATGATAAATACCAGAAAACTTTTTCTTTCATAGAGGATATTTGGAGAAAGAGCAAATTAGATTATTTTAATAAAAAGCTGGCGCGCAGACTATTCGTTGAGACGAAAGTGGCCGAGCTTTGGTATGCAATCATCGATAATGAAAATAAAAAACATATCAAGGTGGCCCTACTTTGTAAGAAAAACGGCGATGATATATATGCTCATTTTAACGAAAATGGAGACATGGATGCCTTTGCCCGCCGATATAAACTTGAAGAACTTGACGGTAACTCTTATGAACATATTGATATTTATACTGCTGAAAAATTTATTTTTGGAATTAAAAAAACTGCCTGGTTAGTTAAAGAAAAAGAAAATTTATATGGAAAAATCCCAGTAATCTATTATGATCAGGACGAGCCAGAATGGACAAGTGTCGAAAGTGAGATTGATAGAAGTGAGATGTTAATTTCTAAATTTGCCGATACAAACGATTATTTTGGAGCACCTATTATAAAAATTTTTGGTAAAATATCCAATCCTCCAGAAAAAGGGGAAATAGGAAAAACCTTACAATTTGAAGGGGAAACAGATAACGCTACAGGTAAAATCAATTATGGAGATGCCAAATATTTGACCTGGGAACAAGCGCCGGAAGCCATAAAAATAGAATATGATATATTGAAGGATATCATTTATTCTATCACTTCAACCCCCGATCTATCTTTTAGCAATGTTAAGGGATTAGAGAAAACCTCAGGAGAAGCCCTCAAATTTCTTTTTATGGATTCTATCTTGAAAAGCAAGGACAAAGAAGAGCTATTCGGAGAAGCATTGACCAGAAGAATTAATTTATTAAAGGCAATATTATCTGTAACTAATATGAAAGAAACAAGCAATATACAAGAATTAGATATATCAATTAAATTCGGGAGTATCTTACCGCAGGATATGTCGGAAACCATAAAGGCACTTTCAACAGCAAGAGCGGGTGACGTTATTATGAGCGAGAAGGGAGCAGTAAGACAGAATCCACTAGTAGAAGATCCAGAGGAAGAAATTAAAAGAATGGAAGAAGAGCGGGGAAAATTATCAAAATTAGGCGAATCATATGAACCATAAAATATATAAAAAAATGGAACTTGGAATAGTGGGTTGCGGAGTTATCGGAAACAGCCTTGCTGGATTATTAAAAGATATGGATTATCCGGTTAAACAATATGATCCGGTTAAAGGCCTGATTGATGATATCTCCGAATGCAAAATTATATTCGTATGCGTGCCCACAAAAAAAGATATGAAATTTAAAGATGTCAAAATGGCCGTAGGCTATATAAACCTTAAAAACAAAAAAGGAATAATCGCTATAAGATCTACTATCATGCCGGGGATGACTGATGAATTTACAAAAAGATATAAAAGGGAATTTGTCTATCTGCCTGAATTTTTACGGGAGCGAACAGCATTTTTGAATGAAATTTGCCCTGACAAAATAATCGTGGGGACCAGGAAAAGAGAAGTATTCGAGATATTTGAAAGACTATTCAAGCGTGTGGTAGATAATAAAAATAAAATATTAATGATGAAACCAATCGAAGCAGAATTATTAAAGTTAGCCTTGAATAGTCTATATACGGTAAAAGTAGTATTCGGGAATGAACTATATGATATCTGTCAAAAATACGAGGCAGATTATTACAAATTATTCGAGGCTTTTAAACTAGATAAATATATTAATGTAATGCATCTTGATCCATTATTCGATGGTTACAGGGGAGCAGGGGGTAAATGTTTACCCAAAGACCTCAAATTCTTGATCAGAGCGGCAAAGCAAAAAGGAATATTACCTGGAGTAATGATAGAAACTGATAGAGAAAACGAAAACTTATTAAAACTGGAGAAAGATTATAATGTCTGATATTACTATAATAACAAAAAAATGTTCTAAATGTGAGAAAACAAAACCTATGTCAGAATTTCATAAAAAGAAAATGGGGAAATATGGAATAAGTAGTATATGTAAAGAATGTAGTTCTAAATATTTTAAAGATTATCGAAAATTGAATAAAGAAAAAATGATAACCCAATGTCAATTATATTATAAGGAAAATAAAGAAGAGATTTTAAAAAAAGTTTTAATTTATAATAGAAAAACTACATTAATAATTGATGGTAAAAAAATTAATGGATTAAATAAACGGGATTGGACTGGTTATTGCGAACTTTGTGGGAGGAATAATATAAAAATTAATTATCATCATTGGGATGATAAAAATCCTTCTAAAGGGATATGGATATGTGGAACTTGTCATTTTATGGTCACAGCATATGAACATGGAAGGTTTGCATATCTACAAAGATATATTAGATTAAAAAGATTTCTTGATAAACAATTTAGAATGAAACAAGAATTAAAGCCAGAGGATAATTGAAGTGGGGATTGAAGAGCAATTTGAAAACAGGAATATGCTGGACATGATCATACGCAACAGAAAAATCGAAGCAGTGTTGAACCAGGCGTCTAGGGATTTAGCAATGAAAACTGCCATTTTTGAATTGAAAAATCCAACTAGAATATCCCAGGGCTCTTTCTATAAAATGAACAAAGGACTGGAAAAACAGGTAGATGCAATCTTGGATAATCTCAATAAAGATATCCAGACCAACATACAAAACGGGATTGTTAGCCATTGGGATATGGCCAATTTAAAGAATAATAAACTAGTGGGGACCTGGGCCGAAGGGATAAAGTTAAGCAAAGATGGTATCCCAGTCTCATTTAATCAATTAAACTTGACAGCGCTGGATTCTTTCATTAACCGGACCGAAGCGGGAATGAACCTAAGCGAAAGAGTCTGGAATCTAACGAATGGAGCAAAAGACCAATTAGAACTTTATCTCGCTTCGGGGATATCTACCGGAAGAAGCGCGGCAGGAATTGCAGGGGATATTAAGCAATATTTGAATGAACCGAATAGATTATTTAGAAAAGTTAGACAGGAAGGGAAACTTGTTTTAAGTAAGGCGGCCAGAGGTTATCATCCGGGAGCAGGGATCTACAGGAGTTCTTATAAAAATGCGTTGAGACTTGCCAGAACCGAAGTAAACATGGCTTATAGAATGAGCGATTACACGAGAAGGCAAGAATTGCCATTTGTGACAGGAATAGAGGTTCATTTATCAGGGGATCATCCTCAAATTGATATGTGCGATGATCTAGTGGGAGAATATCCGAAAGGATTTATCTTTGAAGGGTGGCATCCTATTTGCTTTTGCTATACAACTTCGATCATGCTCAACGAGAAAGATTCTCTTAAATTCATGAAAACCGGAAAGATCGCTGAATCAAATTATATTTCAAAAATTCCTGAAAGAGCAGAGAATTGGATAAAAGAAAATGCTTCTAAAATTGCAGGATATAAGAATATACCATATTTCATTAAAGACAATTTTACAAAGGACTTTATACTTAAAGAAGAGATAACACGAATAAGCATGCCTGAATTTGGGGTCACTAAACCAATTGGACCTGGATTTATGCCCGCAAAGGCGGATATGCAATTAAGGAGAATAGAAGAATTCAACGAAAGGTATGCCGATGCAAAAATAGAACACTGTATTGCGGTCGATAAAGAAGGAAATATCTTGCTTGAAAAATCCGGGACCAAAAATTATGTAAATTTCACGCAAGCAGATTTTGATAAAATGAATGTCAAGAATATGCTATTTACACATAATCACCCTTCCGGGAGCAGTTTTTCCGGTCCTGATCTCAATATGCTGGGAGCTTATGAGAGGGGAACTGAAGTAAGGGCAATAGGAACTCAATACGAATATAGTGCGAAAATAACAGATAGCACGAAGTTTCCACATTCCGGGGCCGAAGTAAAAAATCTTTTTGAATTGGAAAATGGTAGATTACAAGATAAATATCAAATGATTTATGAACTAAGGCGCCAGAGTTTGATAAAAACCGGGATTGATTATGATGAAGCAGCGAAATCTGCAGCAAGGGTAATAAGTCAAAGACATACTCATGAAGCAATGGAAATATTTGCCAAGAAGTATGGAATAGAATATAAAAGGTGGGTGAATAAATAATGGCCAAAATAAAAAAAGATAAAAATAAAAATCCTTTTTTGAAACCTGATGGCGGTTTTGATCTTGATGAAAAATTTGTAGGTATTGATTTTATGCCTTATGAACCGAAAAAGATTAAGAAACAAAAAAAATTACCTGAAAAGGAGAAATAAAATGCCATTAGTGAGATGTCAATCAAATAATAAACCGGGCTGGAAATATGGAGAAAATAATAAATCTTGTTTTACTTATACTGCTGGCAACGAAAAATCCGAAGCAGCAGCAAAATTAAAAGCAATTAAGCAGGGATTTATAATTGCCAAAAGCTCAAGCGAAAAATTCGAACCATAATGAAAGGAGAAACAATGGGAAAAGTTGATAAAATCATTTCTAAAAAAGACATTATCGTATCCAAAGGAACTATATTTATAAACATAGATAATTCAACAAGTAGATATATGTTTGACAATTATGTTACCGAAATTGAGCTAGATAAAGATACTTGCGCGAGGGTAATCGTAAGTAGCGAAAACAAAGAATACTTTGAACGTAAAAAGGCGAAATAAGTGAAAAAGATAGGTTTTTTATGTGCAGCAGGACTTGACCAATTTATAGATCCGATAATTGAAGGGCTGTCGAATAGTTATATTGCCAGAAAATTTATAATTAGAAATAAACAAGATATATATAATGCAATTGATTATGGGGATATTGTTTGGTTAGAGTGGGCCAACGAGGTGGCAATTATCGGCACTCGATATGAAGGGATAAAAGGCAAGAAAATAATTGTAAGATTACATTCTTACGAGGCCTTTTCTCAACTTCCCAATAAGATTATCTGGGAAAACGTAAATAGATTAATTCTAGTGGGCCCTCATATCAGGGAAATTCTAAAAATAACTGTCCCGGATATCGAGAAGAAAGCTAAAATAGAAATCGTTTATAATGGGATTGATCTAGATTCTACTCCATGGAGAGAGCGGCAGCCCGGATATAACATAGCCTGGGTTGGGTTCATTAATCACAAGAAGAATCCTCAAATGGCCTTACAAATATTGAAGAAATTAACTGATATTGATAAAAGATATAAATTGCACGTGGCAGGCTCATTCCAGGATCTAAGATATAAAATATACCTGGAATATATGATCAACGAAATGGGGTTGCAGGACAATGTAAAATTCTACGGCTGGATCGATGATATGGAGAAATTTTGGGAAGATAAAAATTACCTGCTTCATACATCGATACATGAAAGTTTTGGATATGGTATTTTTGAGGCCATGGCCAGGGGAATTAAACCGGTAATCCATAACTTTAGGGGAGTTAAAGATTTATACCGAAAGGATGATATATTTAATACAATTGATGGGGCAATAGACTTGATCCTTAATAAAAATTATTATTCGAATGCTTATAGAAATTGGATTATAGAAAAAGGGTGGACTTTGGAAAATCAGTTAAAACAAATTAAAGATATTATAAAGGAAATATTAAGATAAGCATGAACAGTAATTACTATAAAGATTTCGTTGATTCCAAAAAATATTGGGAAAAGAGATATATTACCGGGGGGAATTCAGGTTCAGGTTCATACGGGAAATTGGCGGAATTTAAAGCCGAAGTTATAAATAAATTTATAAAAGAAAATGAAATTATTAAAATGATAGAATTTGGTTGTGGCGATGGAAATCAATTATCATTATTCAAAATTTATAATTATATAGGCCTAGATATCGCGAAAACTGCGATAGGAATATGCAGAGAACGATTTAAGGGAGACAAAACAAAAAGTTTCTTTTTGTATGATCCTTATTCTTTTGGGATTGAAAATAATTTTGAAACCGAACTTAGTTTATCATTAGATGTAATATACCATCTTATTGAAGATGATATATTTAAACTTTATATGAAACATTTATTCCTGGTTTCTAATAAATTTGTCATTATCTATTCTTCTGATGATAATAATAATTCAATATTTTCATCACTTCATTGCAGGAGTAGACAATTTTCAGAATGGATAAAAACAAATTTACCGGAATGGAAATTAATGAAAGAAATCAAAAACAGATATCCTAATAAATCGAATTCTAATTTTTATATTTATAAAAAAATGGGAGAGAGATTAAAATGCCATCAGGTAGGCCCAACATAATCAGCCCGGTAATTGATTTAATAATGAAAATCAATCCGGATTCTATTCTTGACGTAGGCTCTGGTTTCGGGAAATGGGGTTTTTTGCTAAGAGAATATCTTGAAGTCTGGCAGGGCCGGTTATGCCCAAAAGATTGGAAAAAACGAATAGACGCAATAGAAATCTTTAAGGAATATACTAAATTACCCTGGTATGATATAATTTACAATAATATTTATAATCAAGACATAACTAAAAATAATGAAATATTAGTGAATTATGATTTGGTATTATTTATGGATGTTATTGAACACATAAAAAAAGAAGAGGGGCTTAAAATGCTTAAAAAAGCCAAGCATTATATAATATCAACCCCCAATTATATTAGCGGACAAGGCACAATGTTTGGCAATATATATGAGACTCATATAAGTCAATGGTCGCAAAATGATTTTAAGGAGAGTTTGATCATAAACGATAGATGGATAATAGGCTACCAATTACCTTAAAAACATAAAGATTCAAGAAGAGAGGCACTCCACGTTTAAATTTGAGGGTATTCTGAAGGATTAAAGAAATTTTATCTAAAATAAATATTCAGGAGGTGAATCAGATGGCCAATGTAATAAAAAGTGGAGAATGGACTGCTCCTACCGAAAAAGAAAGAAATGAATTACCGCAGAGTTATTTTTTGGGGGCAGATAAAACATTTCCATATAAAGCATGGAAGGGACCGAACAAAGGGGCAATATCATGCCCGGCGCTTCGTGCCGTAATCGCTCGTGCAAATACATCAGGACATAGAGCAATAGGATTAAAAGGATCTGCTTTGTACCAAAAATATTGTAAGGGAGAAGAATAACAAAACTGTGTAAATTTTATTAAACTTGCCAATGATAAAAAAAATGATATAATATAAATAAGGAAAATAAATAATTAAATAGAGCTCCAAACTAGAGAGCCAATCTAAAAAGACTTTATGATCGAGTCTTTTTGAGTTGGCTCTTTTTTTATGTGGAAGTAATTAAATTGGGAGCGTATAAAAAAATGCCAGAAACGGAAAAAGAAAGACAGAAAAAATGGGAAATTGCCAATGCAGTAGATACTTTAATTAAAGCTGTGGAAATCAGGAAAGATAAGAAATTGATGTCAGAAGTAGAAAGAGAAATGAAAAAAAAGCAGAGTAATATATCGGAAGCATTGAGAAGCTCGGCTTTAAAAGTAATCTCAAAAGAATAAGGAAGGGACTTACATTGAAAATAAAAATTGAGATTGGTAAACTTAAAATCGAAATTGGTTGGATGCATATAATATTTTTTTGTATATGTTTATTTATAGGTTTTTGTTTATTTGCAAATTGGGTTTTGCATTTATAAAAATAAAAATATAAAGGAGATTAATTAAAATGGACTTAATAACTCAAATTAAAACTGCCTTAAAAAAAGCAGGACTTGATGAGGGATTAGCAGAAAAAATCAAGGTGACTGATGCAAGTCAAATTGACGCAGAAATTGAAAAATTAAAAGGGAAAATTGATCTGACCCCGGAACAACTTGTCGGTGCTATCAAAGAAGCTGGGCTGGAAGAAAGTTTCAATAAATACCTGCAGAGCGAAACGGACCGGAGGGTATCGCAAGCCATTACCACTCATGATCTAAAATCAGCAAAAGAAAAAGAAGAGGCAACGGCAAAAGAAAAAGCTGAAGAAAAGAAAAAGAAAGAACAGGCAAATATGAGTGAAAGTGAAAAGAAAATATCGGATCTAACTGAATCGGTTAACAAGTTGACTGATTTGGTAAAAGATTTGAGTGGAACGACTGTCAAGACAAAGCGGGAGACTTTAATTAAAGATGCTCTAAAAAAAGCAGATTTAAGCGAAGGATTCTTAAAATATATTACAGTTGATAAAGATGAAGACATTGAGACAAGTGTCAAAAGTTTAAAGGACGAGGTTCTCGGACTTAAACAAGCCGAAATTGATAAAAAACTTAAAGATGGAGAGATCCCTAAAAAAGGCGAAGAAATGGGAACCATTGAAGAGGAGACGGCGATCAGCTTTGCCAAAGCAAAAAATGAAGGGGCTGAAGGGCAACCTTTTCAGGGATTATCAGAAGAAGAAATCAAGAAAGGCAAAGAAATTAAAATAAAAAAAATAAATGAATAGGAGATAAATATAATGAGTCTACAAATTAAAAAAGAAGATGGGGTTGTATATGACCCTGTATTTCTGAAAATATTAGAAGATATCCCTGGCGGAGTGACAGTAAAAACTGATAGATTCCCAACTACTACCAAAGAGATCAAAAAAGGAACATTGTTAAATGCCATGACCGGTGCCAGCATAGGATTATACAATGTAATCAAAACGGTAAAGACAGTCGCTGCGGTAGTTTCAGGAGTTACTGTTTTAGCAGTTGAGCCCGCTGATCATCTATTTAAGGCCGGTGAATTCATATTTTTATGTGGAGTAACCGCTTCAACGATTAGCCGAGTATCAGCGACAGCTATTGCAGTTATGCAAACGCTGTTAAATACTGGTGGTTTAGTTGCTTCGGGTTCGGTTTTATATGAAACCCCCACTATTGCCACCGCAACTCCTTTGTATGGCGCCAATTGTATTTTGCGTGACAATGTCAAGGTAAGGGATGAAGAAGGGAATTTGCTAGATAATTTATTTGCGGGGGCCGTTGTACGCGGAACCGTAGATGAATCCGAATTACCATATTTCGTAACTGATACCGACAAAACAAATCTTACCGTTAGAATAAGATTTGCCTAAAAATTAAAATTAAAAAAATTATGTAAGGAGAAATAATATGGAATATTCACTATTAAAAGAAATAAATAAAAAGACCTTACAGGCCTATCTTATTGCACGAATATATGAAAAACTATTTTGGCCTACATTCTTTCCTTTAAAGTCAACTCCCTTCCTAACTTACGAAACATTGGTTGGGAGTAAGGGGAATAGGGTGGCTGCTGATGTGGTGGCTTATGATGTAAGTGCACCTCTCAAAACCAGAAGGACTGTAAGTAAATTATCAGGAGAAATCCCTTCTATCAGAATGAAAAAGAAAATGACAGAAATGGATTTGAATACTTATAACATATTAAAAGCTCAGGCAAGGCCAGAACAGACGGCTTTACTTGATCTTGTATTTGGAGATGTAGATGACTGCGTAGATGGCGCAAATGCCAGATTAGAGTGGATAATATTTCAAGCATTATCTAAAGGACAAATAACTCTTTCTATGGTTACAAATGCCGCAGGAGTGATAACCGAAGAGGCCATTGATTTTGGACTTCCTTTGGCCAATAAAAAAGCTGTGGTAGGAGCTGCTAACACTTATTGGGAAATCGGCAACGCTGCCACTTCTAAACCCATAACTGATATAGAAGCTGTTATGGAGGCGGCTAGTGATCTTGGAGTATTACCCAGATATATGCTGATGAATCGTTCTAAATGGCTGGCATTTAGAATTTCGGATCAGATCAAGGATTTCGTCATTCCATTCGCTTTATATGGTGGGCTCAAAAAACAGAGGGCACCTACTCTTGAAGTGGCAAATGATGCTTTAAGATCTGAGGGATACCCAGAAATAATGATAATTAACACTAGAATAAGTTATGAGGATGCAGGCCACACAATTACATCGGTTGATCCCTGGTTAGATTCTGATGGTGCGGATAGATATGTGACTTTCCTTGAAGATTTAAAGTGTGGAGATCTGCTTTATGGACCTATCGCAGAGGAGACAAATCCTCCGAAACAGGTGGTTCAAGCCAAGAAAGGACCGATTCTAATTTCCAAATGGTCTGATGTTGATCCTGTAGCTGAATACACCAAAAGCGAATTAAATGCATTCCCATCCTGGCCCACAATAGATAGAGTGCTTTCTCTTGATACTGAAAATGCGACTTTATGGGGTGCATAATCTAAATGAACAACAAAGCAGCTTTACAATCGCTAACAGAATATAAGAATGATAATTTATTAGAGAAACTTCTTTTGGATAGAGGCGTTGTGACAGGGGGAACTTATGCGGCAGCTAATGCTAAAGACATAGATTTAGCTGCTGCATCCCTCTATTTTACCCTTGCTGCACATCCCGAATTAAAAGAAGGAGCTTTTTCAATAAAATATAGTGGGGCTCAATTAATCGCAATGGCAAAGAGAATCTTGAAAAAATATGATATGGACGAACCAACCGTTGATGGAGCTGCAATATGGTAGTAGAAAGATATCCCCATACAGCAACTATAAATTATTATACCCCCGGGACGTATAATACAATCGGGATATATACGGAAGGGACATTGGTAACGATAGGGATTGTCTGTAATATTCAACCGAATTCAACTAAATATATTATAGGGGAGTCTGGGGATATGATCGGATATAGCTGGGCTGTTTTTTCTCCGGTTTTTGCCGGTGCGAGAAGCGTTCCTAAGGCTGCAAAATTAACCTTTTTTAGCAAGGAACATATAATTTTACAATTGTTTGAATATCAAAAACATGTAGAAATGAAGTGTTAATATGCCTTTGATTCCTGGATTTTCACAAGGGGATGTAGACGGACGGATAAACAGATTTGCGGTCAGCATAGAGCAAAGGATCATCTGGACATTGGCCATGGTAGGCGAAAATTTCGTCAATGATGCCAGGAATATAAGGACATATCAAGACCAGACTGGAAACCTGAGAAGCTCAATCGGATATATCATTGCCCGGGATGGAAATATTATTCAGGAAAACATAGAAGGGGAAACTGAGGGCAGAGCCCAGGCAAAAAAAATAACAAAGGAAATATTAAGAGAAAACAAGAAGGGTTTTGTCTTAATCGTAGTTGCGGGCATGGAATATGCCGCAGCGGTAGAATCGAAAGGTTACGATGTAATCACCGGAAGCGTGCCGGCAGCGAAGGCCCTCTTAAAGTCAAAGATAAAGGAATATAGCTTATGAAAACGACTTTTGACATAAATGATATATTATATCCTGTTATTAATACAGAAGAGGTTCAGGCCATACTCGATGGTGGCAGGGTTTACAGGAATAAAAAACCTTTAAACTCTGAATTACAGGATATTGTGATAATTCCTCTATCTAACTATGTCGGAGACGAAATAATAAATGATGCTACCTTCATGGTTAATTGCTATTGTAAGAATTTTAACAACGGGGCCCCTAATATAACAAAATTAAGAGCAATCGCCAAAGCAGTAATAGATGAGATAGAGTTATATAATAGCGCTCCAAATTACTATGTTTTTGGTATTGTGAACCAAATACTGTTAAATGATATTGACCAAAAATCAATGAGTTATGTTAATTTGAGAATAAATTGTTTCATAGAAAAATAAATTACTGGAGGTAATATAAAATGAGTAATATAAGATTGATAGGATTAGAATCAATAAAAATAGGACCGACTGTTGCTTCTCTGGTTACCATAGAGCATATAGTTCCTGACAGTGCACATATCGTAATTAATGCGCCCTCGATAGCTGATCTGTTTTGTGAGGAAACTGAATTTCCCGATGTGCAGATAATTACCGCAGGCAAGAAAACCATAGAATTTGCTACAAGAGATATGGGACCAAGTATAATGGCGGATGCTTTTGGAGGCACTGCAAGTCTTTCAACTACCTGGACAGCTTCTGTTACAGCAATAGTAATAAGCGAAAGGGCTTTCGAGATTATTTCTAAAAAGATAAATTTAAAACAATTAAAATTCGTAATTAAAAGAGCTTCCCTTTATGCTGGCGGAGAATTGAAATTTGCCAAGACCGAATCCGGGCAAATTACATTTACCGCTGACGTGCTGCTGCCTGTCACTGGTGCTCCAATTGTAATGACAGTTCTATAAGAATTATTTATTACCCGCCCTATATGGAGATATTATCGGGGCGGGTATAATTTAAGAAGGAGAAGATATGCCGGAGAAGAATAAAAAAAAAGAAATTAAGGATAAGCTCGGGGCCCCGAGTGATAATAAAAATAATCAGATCCGCCAAGACGCCATAGATTCAATTCTCGAAAAGGGAGTTGATTTTACCATTACCATACAAAATAAAAATATATTTAACAAACTTCATTTAATTTCCCCTGAAAGAAAATTCGTTATTTATCCTATTAAAATGGGAACATTGTTAAAAATCAGCGAAATTCTATTGGATTTAAATACTGATGAATTAGTAGAGGCTATGAAAAACGAGGATAAGGAAATCAATCTTTTAGATCTGGGAGCAAAGAATATAATTGAGAATAAAGACAAATTGATTAAAATGATTGCATATGGAATTATTAATAGCGAGAAAGAACCGTCAAAAAAATTAATTAAATTCTTGAATAAAAACCTAACGACAAAGGAGGGGTTGAAACTAATGACGGTGATAATTCAACAAATGGATGTCAACCCTTTTTTGGCGTCTTTAGTATCGATAAAGGGGATGAATCTTCTACAGAAAGAGAAGAAGGCAGCAACCCCTGGCGAATAATTGGCGGATTAATGCATTATTTTCCCCGAATGTCTATGAGGGATATCTTATGGAATTATAGTTATGCAAATTTAGCGATGCTAATGAGCAGTATTCCCAGTTATAAGCTCGGAGATGATAAAAAGAAAAAGGCAAAAGATTTGGAGATAAAAAATATAGATGAGTTAAAAGGTTTGTTGTGATCCAGAAAGAGAAGGGATTTATGGATAAAGAAATAAAAAAGGTAACAAAAAAATTTTTAAATAATTGGAAAAAGAAAAAATGGATAAAAATGGTGAGATATACCCAATTGACCTGGAGGACTCTTCATAAAAATAATGCCCGGTGGTTAGAAAGCTGGTTCGGATTAAAGAATCTGAATAAATGGGAAATAATCAAAATCGAATTTGTGGGGGATGCCTGCAGAGATATTTTTGTTAATATTGATTATGGAAAGGGAATAAAGAAGATAAGGGCGAGGGTTATTTGTGAGACCGGATCCTATAAACCGGATATAGAAGGGAACTGGGGCATCAATCCTGTAAGCTGTCTAAAGGAGAATTAAATGGAAAAACCAAAATTATCAATCATTATGATCGTTAAAAATGAGGAAGCGAATCTTAAACGATGCCTTGATAGTTTTCTTCCCATTATACATGAAAAATGGTGTGAATTAGTAATACTTGATACCGGCTCATCGGATAGGACCATTAAGGTAGCAAAGGAATATACCAATAAGATATATAAAAAAGAATTTATTCCCTGGAATTTTAGTAAGGCTCGCAATTATGGGATCGGGAAAGCTACCGGGGATAAACTCATGCAGGTAGATGCCGATGAAGAATTGCGTCAGCAATGTCTATATCCCTTAGAAGATATAATTTTGAATCCGAAATATAAAGAACCAACGGTATTTGTAAATTTATATAATTATTATACTAAAGATTGGAAGCAATATTCAGAAATGTTACAGCCCAGAATATTCAAAAATGAGAGCGGTTTCCATTTTGAACAGGCGGTCCATAACAGACCAATTTGCAAACCCCCTTATCTTTTTGCCCCTCATATAATCTTTAATCATTATGGATATATTTTCCAGGGGGAAAAGGGCGAAAAATTATTAGATAATAAAATGGAGCGTAGTTTATCGATACTCCAAAAAGAATTTAAGGAACATCCGGAGAACTTGCATAATTTAACTCATTTAGTCAAAACTTATTATGTAATTAAAGATTTTGAGAATGTTATTGAATATGGGGAGATATGGATCAAACGAATGAGAAAGGAAGATTATAATGAGGGATGGAATTCATTTCTTGAAGTTTTTGTTAAGTTGGTGGGTGCATATTTGGCCAAGAATGATATAAAAAATGCGGAAAAAACAGAGAGAGAAGCCTGTCATTATTCAAGTAGGATTTCTCAAATATATTTAATGTTGGGGAATTTCTGGACCGGTAAAGATAACGAAAAGGCAAAAGAATATTTTGAGATTGCACTTAATATTTATAGAACGAAGGGAAGTTTATACGAGCAATTATTAATTAGTAATACAAAAATAGTCTTACCGGAAATTCTGAATTGGTTAGCTATCTATGAATTCGAGAAAAAGGACTATGAAAAAGCAGGGGAATATATGAACTTGGGAATTGGATTAAATAATAATAGATTACCCATACGCTGGGACATCTGGGCAGCAACGGAAGACACAAAGAAAAATTTATTTAAGGTGGAATAAAATGGCACTAGAAACCGGAGGTTCGCTTTTTTGGCGGACAAAAATCGATAATACAGGATTACAAACAGGAGCAGTCCAGGCAAAGGGAATATTACGCACTTTAACTCGTAGTATAACCGGGATGGACATCTTTGCTGGCCTGGCCATTGGTGCTGCTTTAGTCTTTGCAAAAATAACCAAACAAGCTTACAATTTTTCCAAAGAATTCGAATCTGCTATGAAAGAAGTCCAGACTATCTCAAAAGCGGTCCAGAATGATTTCAAAGGAATCTCTAAAGAAATAATTGATATGTCAAAGACCGTTCCGGATAGTGCCCAGAAATTAACCAAAGCACTCTATCAAATTGTCAGTGCTGGTTACGATGGGGCAAAGGCTATGGACATATTAAAAATATCTGCTGAGCTTGCCGTTGCCACTGTAACCGATACATTTACCGCTGCTGATGCCCTGACTTATGTTATGAACGCCTATGGAGAATCCGCTGGAACTGCTGCTGAAATATCCGATAAATTGTTTACCATAGTCAGATTAGGTAAAGTAAAAATGGAAGAGCTTGGCCCAACTATATCTATGGTAACAGGACTTGCCGCACAAATGGGACTATCTTTCAACGAACTTGCTGCCATGTATGCCGAAGCAGTTAAAAAAATGCAACCCCATATTGTTACTACAGGTATAAGAGGAATAATAACTGCTATGTTACAGGTTTCCAAAGGGACTGGTGAAGCAGCCGACGCAGCAAGGGAATTAGGAATCGAATTTGACATAAACGCTTTAAAAGCAAAAGGATTTAAACAAATTCTAAAAGATATAATAGAAGCGACTAAAGGCAATGAAGCTGCTCTTGGTAGGTTATTCCCTAATGTTCGTGGACTTACTGGATTACTCTCGATTATGACAGGTGAAGGCGAAGGATGGAATAAAACTCTGAATGAAATAGAGAATTCGCTGGGAGCTACTGATAAAGCCTTTGCCACCATGATGGATACTACTGCGAATCAATGGGCTATTATGCAGAATAATATAATGGCAAAGATGAAACCTCTCGGGGATAGTCTACTTGGGATTATGAATAGTATAGCTCGTGGAATTAATCAAGCGATGAGTGGAGCGAATGACGAATTATCAAAACTAGCAAGAAGTTATTCAGAACTAACCGATACCCTTCAAAAGAAACAAAGCAGAATTGATGATTTGATTACTACAGTAGAAGGTCTACGAAGTAAAACAGAATTAACCAGAGAAGAAACAACCCAACTGCATGCCGCTGAAAAGGCTTTGGCCATATATTACCCTACTCTCGGGAAGGCTGCCGAATTTGCTGGTGCTTCTATTGATGTTCTTACCCTGGCCAAACAGGGTTCTTATGAATTAAGCATAAAAATTATGGAATTAGAACTAGAGCAGGCAGAAATTAACAAAAGACGAGCAAATTTAGAATTAGCAATATACAAGAGAGATGAAGACGAGGGAAGCAAAGAAATAAATAGAATCAATAAGCGAATAAAATTTTTAAAAGATGTAATGGAACTTGAACTTACAGGCGGAATCCAGGGGATATATACGCAAGAAAGATTGAATGAAATGATGGATATTCGCTTGGAAAAAGATAATGAATATATAAATCTGATGAGAGAATTATCTATAGCAACTGAGAAAAGGGGATTAGAAGAAGATCAATTAAAACTTAATATAGAAAAAACAACGAATGAAGTAGATGATCTAACCGAAGCTTTAGAAAGATTAAGAGAATCACAAGGTAAGCCAATTATAATTACTCCTAAACCCGGGGAACTTCCCGAAGAAAAACCTGTAACTATTCTTTCTCTTACCGATGAGCAAATTAAAGATATAGAAGACAAATTAAAATATATGGCAGGCCAGTATAAAAGATATTTGAGTGATGTAGCTCAATTCGGAGAAAAATATGTAGAAGAAAATAATGCACAATTAGTTGAAGAAGGCAAAAATTATGCTAGCTACTTATCTGATATGGCAACGAAATATAAAGATAATGCTGAATTAAGCAGAATAATTTCCGATGATATATATGAATATAATAAAGCAATAACAGCGGAAAGGAAAAAAGCTGAAGAAGAATATTTCAATTATATTGCCGAAGCAAGGGAGAAAGAACTCGAAAGTGAAAAAGATAGATTCAAAACTATAATCAAAAATTATAAAGAAGGCTCTGATGAATATTTAGAAGTGGTGGAACAGCATAATCAAAATATATTGGATATTAATGAAAAATACGATAAAGAAATAGCGGAAGCAAAGTTAGTTATATTCAAAGAAGGTTTAGAAAAGCAAATAGGAGAAGAGGATAAAGCTTATAAATTAAGACTTGAAATAGCCAAAAAGGAACTTGGCAAAGAAAAAGAAGCCAATAAAGAATATTTTGAATTTATAAATAATAAGTTACAAGAGATAACAGAAATAGAAGAAGAAGAAGCTAAAAAGAAAAGAGAAATATTAGAATCTTACTTCGAATCCTACCAGACAACAGAAGAAAAGATTGTTTCAATCCATAAAAAAACCACCGAATTATTATTGCTAACTGATGTTAAATATGAGCAAGATAGATTAAGAAGCATAGAAAAACAATTAATAGCAGAGGTTAAATTTGATGAGGCAAGACAAGAAATAAATAATAAAAGGGTGGAATATGGAGAAGAACTAAATAATGAAGAATTGGAAAATTATATTGAATTTTTAGAAGAGATGAAAGTAAAATATTCCGATTTTGCTGATGCCATAATATTATTTAATGAAGAAATTGCTGAATCACAAAAGCAGATCTGGGAAAATATAAGAGATGAAATTGATAAAACGGTTGATACCCTGCATGCTTTAGCTGATGCCGTTGGTAATTTTGATACAGAACTTGAGGGAATGATAAATGATTTAGCCAATTTAGTCAGCGGAATCGGTCAAATAATGGCTGGTTTTGCGACGGGTGGTATCTTGGGTTTTGCAGGTATTTTAGGTGGAATAGCGACCGCTATAAGTAGTATTTTTAATTTATTCACTGTTCACCATTCAGATGTTCCTGAACTTGAAGAACAATTACATGAAATTACCCTTGAACTACAAGAGCAACAAAATATATTAAATCAAGCCGTAGGGACTGCAAAACCAGAAGCAATACAGAATATAATTGATCTGCTGAATGAGCAAATTGCCACATATAATGAAATGATTGAAGCCGAGCAAGAAGCTTACGGACAATTCCTTTGGTTTACCTGGAGCGAAACTGACCAAGCAAAGATAGAACAGTGGTTATCAACCATACAAGATATTAATGCAGAAATAGCTAATCTGAATGATCAATATAACCAAATTCTTACCGGGACTACTGCTTCAGCAATTGCCGATGCTATCGCTGAAGGATTTTCTCAAGGGTTGGATTCGGCTCAGATTTTTGCCGATACCTTTAACGAAATGATGAAAAAAGCAATTTTGGATGCCTTTAAGAGAACTATAATTACGCAACATATTCAGAACTGGCTTGCAGGATTTGCCAGTTTATCGGAAGGCGGACTAACAGCCGAAGAAATAAATTACGCGGCACAAACGTATTTGATATTACTCTCAAGAGTAGAAACAAAATGGGAAGCAATAAAAGCAGTTTTAGCAGCAGCAGGTATAGACTTAGGAGAAGCAGAAACAATTGAAGATATTATAGAACAGGCGAAAGAAGCGATGAAGGAAATTGCAGGTATAACAGAAGAAACGATTGCCGATGCCATCGCTGGGGGATTTAGCGAAGGTCTGGATTCTGCTGAAGTTTTTGCCGATACTTTTAATGATATGATGCGGAGAGCGATGATAGATGCTTTTAAGAAAACTATTATCACTCAATATCTTAAAAACTGGATGGCACAATTTGAACTTTTATCAGGAGGCGGATTAACAGTCGAGGAAATAGAAAATTTGGCAGGGGTATATCAGAATGCGGTTAACATGGCATTGGCTCAATGGAAAGCAATGGAAGCAATTTTAGACGCCGCAGGTATAGGGTTAGAAGAGGTAAGAAAGACGGGCTTGACTGGAGCTATCGCGGGCATAACAGAAGAAACAGCAGGACTTTTGGCTGGGCAATTTCAGGCAATTAGAATCAATACTGTAGATATACTATCTAATATGGAGAATATCATTATTATAAATTCTCGAATTGCTGATAATACCGAATATAATAGATATTTAGAAAATATCAGTAATAGATTGAATGAGATGAGTTCTTTAGGTTTAAGATCAATAGGAGGTAGTTAATTATGCAATCTGGGTATTTAATTGATACAAATGATCTGGCAGCCATTTATGGAATTTATGTCCAAAAAACAAAGGGGGCCTTAGATTTTCTGGAACGAAAAGGTGAGACGGCCCACAATTGGCTCGATTCTAATGGAGAGGAAGCATTTACCGGGGTAGATGATATTTATTTTGAGCCTCGGGACATATTTCTATATTGCTATATAAAAGCAAATTCAAAAGCTGATTTTCTAACCAATTTAAATGCTTTTAAAACCGTATTAAAAAGCTCCGGCTTGCATACCTTAAAATTACCATTTTTAGACGATACTTTGAATGTATATTTTAAAGATGGAGGAGTTTTGGATATGTTGACCGGCTGGAATAGTTCCACATTGGTAGGCAAATTCATTTTGAAACTAAGAGAACCGATTCCAACTTAAAATTATAGGGAGATCAAATAATGAATCTTGATATTTATAGAGGAACATCAATTTGGCTGACGATAAAAACCGACGATAACACCCGTTTGATACGCCAATTACTTGGTGAAGATATCATTAAATCATCTTTTAATTCCCACATCTTTTTGGATATCAATATCGGGGATTATATCGTCTATGATGGCGTTATATATTATGTGAATAATCTTCCCAATATCAAAAAGAATAGTTCAAATTCTTTTGATTACAATATAATTTTCGAATCTGAATATTATGAATTACTCAAAACCCAATTTTTAGATAGCGACGGAAATTCTGATTTTAGCTTGGTAGGAAACCTAGAAACATTCATTGACCTTATTGTAACCAACATGGACCGAGAACATACCGGCTGGGCAAAAGGGACCTGGAATAAGAAAAATGATGGGATAGAAGATTGGCCATCCGCTTTAGATTATAAATTGCTAAGCTTCTCAAAATCCAATTGTATGCAAGTTCTGCAAAAATTATGTGATGAATTCGAGGGAGAATTCTATTTTGAGTTTGCATTGGATTTTATAGAGGGGGCAAAACTACCTTATTATCCTGCCGGTGAGGCGGTGATAGGCTATAAACCCGCTGCCGAAGCCGAACATGGTTACAAGCCCGCTGAAGGCGGGATTATCAGCTATACAAAGGATATTTGTTTTACCGATAAAGCAGGTAGTGATTCGGGATTAACTTTTAAATATCATCAGGGCTTGAGAAATATTCATAGGACCACATTAAGCGAAAAGAATATTATCACGAGGCTATATGCCTTCGGCTCAAAGAAAAATTTGGCAAGTGACTATAGAGATTACTCCAGAAGATTAAAATTTGTGACGGATGGTAAATCATATTTAGAAAAAAACATCGATAAATATGGAATAATTGAGCATACGGAAATATTTAATGATATTTATCCTCATAGAGAAGGGATAATAAGCTCAGTAAATCCAGGGGATATAACAAAATTTACCGATGTTGATATGTTTGATTTAAACGCTTGTTTACTCCCCGGCATAACCGCAAAGTTACATTTTAATTCTGGAGATTTAGGCGGGTATGAATTTGAAGTCTCCAGATACAATACAATTACAAAAGAGTTTACGATAATTGCCTTTACCGATGAGCGGGGATACGAAATGCCAAATACTACTTTGAAACCTGCCGGGGGTAATAAGTATGTTTTGTTAGATATAAAAATGCCGCAAGTTCCCTATATAGATGATGCTGAGACGATCCTACAAGACAAAGCCCAAACCTATATTAATGATAATTGCGAACCGAGAGTAACCTATATTCTTGAACCCGATTGGAGAAATCTCAAGACTGGTTTTATTGAGCTTAAAGTGGGAGATTTCATCACAATAGAGGATACAGATTTAGGGATGGTGGACCCTGGTGTGATGACCCGGATTATAGAATTGACTAAATCTCTGGCAAACGAATATAAATATACCCTAAAATTAACTGATCATCTGGAAGTGCAATTAATCCAACGGCTATATTCTGAACAAGAAGATTTAAAAAAGAAAATTGAAATTGATGATGGCGGAGATATTATTCGGGCAAGGCGGAACTGGAAAACATCTGAAGAACTGAGAACGATGGTCTTTGATACAGACGGATATTTTGATATGGGAAATATCAGACCCGCCTCAATCGAAACTGGAATGCTATCAGTGGGATCAAAGTCAACTCAATATATTCTAAAAGAAGTACTTATTGAGGCGAATTACACTGATGATGTATCGAAATTTCACGCGAGTGCCGGAGAACTAATTCATTTATCAATCGCAGACGAAATCAGGACCTGGACATTATTCGAGAATTCACGGGATGACCTGGTAGATGAGACAGCTTATTATATTTATGTAGAATGCACCAAAGAGCCTATCTATAGTGGGCGAATTATAATAGATGAAACGCAAAGGAAATTCGATGATGATGAGATATATTATTATTTTCTTATCGGGGTATTGCATTCAGTAGTCGACGGAGTACGGGGAATATCGCTCACCTATGGCCAGACGATTATAAATGGGGGGTTTATTCAGACAGGATCAATTACCGCAGATAAATATAATGAGCTTCGTAATACTTATGTTTTTAATGGTGATGATTCTCTTGACGCAACTTATCCCTTTGAATTAGATTTTGAGATAGTATCAGAAATGACTGCAATAAATAGCGTTAAGTTGTCATTTAGGATAAGGAAGTTCAGGGCGTATTCTACAGGTGCAGCGAGTGGTGGCGGTTCTACCCCGACAAGTGGAGCAAGTTCTGAATCAAGCAGTGCAAGTGGAGGTGGACAGACTCCAACTTCAAGTGCTGGTGGTGCACAGACAAGTAGTGCATCATCCAGCGAAATAGGCGATAGGATGAATTGTGAAATTACTGGAGGGTTAGTAGCACACGAAGGCGGTTATTATTATTCATCAATACCAGATACTAATGTAGTCTCTCGTGTAAGCCATACACATACCGTAGCAAACCATCAACATACTGTCACAGTAGTAGCTCATACTCATGGAATTGCTCATACCCATATTGTAACTATTGTTGCACATACCCACGGGATTATTTATGGGATATATGAAGAATCTCAATCGCCCACAATTAACGTTTACGTTTCCAACGATGGGATTAATTATGGAAGTAGTATAGGGGCATATACAACAGATAAATTAGATATTCCAATTACAGGAATTAGCGGGAGTGGCTGGAAAAAAATTAAATTTACATCTAATGTTCGGGCAAGAATTTCGGCAATTATTTTAGTAAAAATCGATTTATCGGCTTGAGGAAACAATATTAAAGAGAAGGGGGTAAAAATGTTTAAACAGTGGTTTTTAAAAACATTTTTTAGGAAAACGGTGCTATTAGAGAACGTTCTTGTAGAATTAAGAAATCTCCATTTTCACTTCGATAGAATAGAAGAATTTTATATACTGGTAAACAATATTAAAGAAAATGAAGAAAAAATAATAAACAAAAATCCTAAAAATTGAAATATTTAGCAGAATGATATATAATGTTTAGGGGAATAAAATCAAATGAAAAAAATTATTTTATTTTGACAACTCCAAATAAATATAGTATAATTTAATAGGTAATAAGTGAACGGTTTTTTAATTTATAAAAGGCACAAAGTAGGTTTAGGAGATAGATATTTACCGTTTCCTTATTACCAACCGAAATGTGCCTTTTTATTTGGAGAAGAAAAAATGGCAAAAGTAATAAATTTAATAGGACAAAAATTTGGAAGACTTAAGGTAATAAGACAAAGTGGCTTTGATAAATGGGGACATTCATTATGGCAATGTAAATGTGATTGCGGAATAGAAAAAGTTATTAATCAACAATGTCTAAGAAATGGAATTACAAAAAGTTGTGGCTGTTTGAGAAGAGAAATTTCAGGAGACCGTAAAAGATTATCTCCTGGATTGGGGAGTATGCGAACAATAATATTAAGCTATAAAAGAAATGCAAAAATGAGGGAGATAGAATATAAATTAACAGAAGAACAATTTAGAGAAATAACACAAAGAAATTGTTATTATTGTGGGGCAAAACCAAATAATACAACTAAATATAAACAATATTTTGGAGATTATATTTACAATGGAATAGACCGAATAGATAACAATAGAGGATATATAATTGACAATGTTGTTCCATGTTGTCATACTTGCAATCAATCGAAAAGTTCATTAACAATACAAGAATTTCAAGATTGGATTGAAAAAGTTTATCAAAATAAACAAAATTGGGAGAAATATCAATGAAGAAACTATTTATTATATCATTTATAATTATAATGCTTTTAATTGTAGGTTGTGCGAGATTTATTCCAGGTGATTATGTTGTGCCTAATGATAATGGATTTATTGCAGTAATAGATAGCTTGTATACTCCATATGATATTGGTAATTATATGGAGGAGAATTTTACATATGAAGCACATGATTTTATAATTCAGACTCCATATGAATTATATCTCTCCAAAAAGGGGGATTGCGATGATTTTAGTGCCTTTGGAATTTGGGTATCTAATTATCACGGTTATGAAACTTGGCAAATAGAGGTATTTGATAATACTTTCTATCAACATTATATAGCCGTTTATAATGAGGATATATGGTTATCAATTACTGATAATCAATATTATTATTTTGGATTTGATGATTTTGAAGAAGCGGTAGATTATGTGTGCTTTATAAGAAACAAAATATGGACAAAATATATTGTATATGACTATTGGAATGATATCGTAGAAGAAGTATATAAAAATTAAATAAATTTTATTTTGGGAGGGATAAAATGAAAAAGGTCATCTTATTAAGCATAATTTTAATATTTCTAATTACAGGAATAGGATTTGCTTTTCAAAATGAACCTGATGGATTTAGAGGTTTGAAGTGGGGAGATGCACCGACAGAGGATATGAAGTTTTTTATAGAAAACTTAGATGGTATAGATAAAGGATATGAATATACCAGACCAAATGAAAACAATTATATTGGTAGCGTTGAGATTTCTTCTGTATATTATTATTTTAATTTACGTAACAACCAATTTTATAAAATGAGTACGGGATTTGGAAAGAAATATCTTTGTGTTTTTACAGCTATATTCAAAGATAGATTTGGTGAACCAACAAAAGAAGAAAAATATCTTAATGGTTATGGGATAATATGGGACGGAGAAATAACACTTATACGTATGTTTTATAATACAGATGTAGATTATGGGTTTGTAACATTTGAAAGCAAGAAAGTCAAGCCAGAAGAACCGCCAGAAATAGATATAGAGATAGAGAGAGATAAAGCCAAAGAAGATTTCTAATAATTAATAGATAAAATCTAAAAATCAAATAAACCGAGAGCTCCATTTTTAGAGAGCCAGATCTTAAAAAGGTGAAAAGCCTTTTAGTCTGGCTCTTTTTTTATTAAATGAATGAAAGGAGATATTAAGATGTTTAAAAAAAGAATATGGTTAGGAATAATTTTATCGGTTATCCTATTGTTATCTAGTATAAATGGCTTTACTGCATATTACAAATATACCCAGGAATCCGGAACTAACTTTTATGTGGGTGCTGCTGATAAAGCCGATGCCCTGGAAGATACCAACGAAATGAGACAGATAATTGACGATTTAGGAGCCTTGCTGATCCATTCTAAAAGGAATGATCTATATCCTAAAGATGCGACCACAGGGGGTACAATACAAATACCTGAAACCGGATTAAAATTCTCTAATGATCCGGTAAATAATGATATTGCTGCTTATATTGCCGGTGAAATGACTTGGCAGACTAAAGCAGAATTAGGTTTTGATTTAACGCTTTACTATCTCAAAACAGAGATAAACACATTATCGAAAGTAGAAACCATTTATGGTGTAAATATAACTGATTCAACTGAACTTGCTACTGCCTTAACTGACTATTACCTCAAAACTGCTATTGATAGTCTTTCTGAAATGGAAACTATTTGGGGATTGAATGTAACTACTTCGACAGAGATGGCTACTGCTTTGACTGATTACTACCTAAAGACTGCTATAGATTCACAGGCAGAAGTAGAGGCTATATGGGGAGTTTCACTTGCCAATGATAGTGAACTTCATACCCAAAATACCGATACGGATTTAAATGCTACTTTTGAAGCAACCTTCTTCAAGAAAGCTGACAGTATAGGCGATATTGGTGATGTTGACTTAACTGATATTGCTAATGGAAAGATATTAAAATATAACTCTACTTCGACAAACTGGGAATGTGAAGATGAAACTGGCGGTGGTGCTTCTCAATTATCTGACTTATCCGATGTAGGCGTAACTACTCCAACCGATAAATATGTATTGGTTGCTGATGGAGATAGTTGGGAAAGCAGGGCAATATCTTCTGATGATTTATCCGATAGAACTACTATTGCTATGTTAGATGAGAATGAGACGGTTACAGGTAATTGGGCACTCGGGGTAGCTACAGCTACTTCGATAAATGGTCTAACCCTTTCTGCTGTTGATACTGACCATAATACATTTATAGGAAAAGATGCAGGATTAAATTTAGTAGCTGGTGCTCAGTATAATACATTCTTGGGTCAGGGAGCAGGAAAATCAGCAGCTGAAGGCGGAACTATTGCAGCGGATAGTAATACTGCGGTGGGTTATAATGCTTTGTTTTCTAACACTATTGGTGACCAGAATGTTGCAATGGGTCAAACCTCTCTTACTGATAATACTGAAGGTAGATTCAATGTTGCAGTAGGTTATGATAATCTGGCTAATAATACTACAGGGAACAAAAATACTGGATTGGGTTATGACGCTCTTTATTATAATACTACAGGTAGTAATAATACCGCGATAGGTGCGGATGCTGGTCTGTGGCAAGCAGATGGAGAGACTGCTTTAGCCACTCCTGAAAATTCGGTTTATATTGGTGCTGGGGTAAGGGGTTTTAATAATGACGATAGCAATAGTATAGTCATTGGTTATAATGCAATAGGTAAGGGGGCTAATACGGTTGTTTTAGGCAATGACAGCATTACAGAAACATATTTAAAAGGTAATGTTGCAATGACAGTTGGAGCGATAAATTTTGCTAATGCTTTAGACTCTGACCATTTGTATTCTGGAGATGTAGATAGCCAACCAGTTGGTGAGTCAGTAGTTTTCGGGCAATTATTATACTTTAATTGGACTGACAAAGAATGGAAATTAGCGAAAGCAGATGCTTTAATAACTATGCCCGGATTAAGAATTGCTTTAGAAACAAAAGCCGATAGTGAGATTTGTCTAATGTTAGTTAAAGGCTATATCAGAGATGATTCTGCTTTTGAGTTCGCAGGAGCAATGATTTATATTTCTGCGGCAACGGCAGGGGCTATGACTTCTACCGCACCTTCAACCGCTGGTAATCAATTACAAAGGGTAGGACAAGCCAAGTCTGCTGATATTCTATTCTTTGACCCGAGCATTGACGTAGGAGAGATTTAATTATGAAAAGAATATTATTAATAATTACTATTATACTTATAATATTTCAGATAGTCGCTTTAGCAATTGATATTGATATAGGTTATCCTGCCAATAATTATGCTGGTAGTACTAGTCCTTCCACAAATGTAAGCAGAGCAAATCCCGCTAATGAATCGGGTAAAATAACTTCTGTTTCAGTTTGGGTAGAAGCTTCTTATGGGACTTTAACTAATGTAGAAATAGCAATTTTTTACATAGTATCAGGAAATAATTTATCTACTCGGTCAAGTCAAAGTGTAGCTGATTTGGCTACAGGTTTTCAGACAGTACCCGTAAACTTAAATGTTCAGGCTGGGGATGTTATCGGTATATTTTATACAGCGGGAAGAATATCAAAAGATAATACTGGCGCAGATGGTTGGTGGTATTTAGCAGGGGATAATATACCCTGCACAGATACGACTTTTACACTTTCTGCAACCCAATGTCTCTCTCTATATGGATCAGGAACAACCGAAGTTGGCTGGCCTCACAAGTGGAACACTCAAACCATATCTAAATGGAATACCAAAGAATCTACTAAATGGAATGATTTGGAGTAAAGGAGACGAAGCAATGATATGGATTATAGCACTTATTATATTAGCACTTTTGTTATTATCAAAATGTAAGAAACCTGCTGAAGAAAAAATAACAGAAATATTATTATCCGTTCCCTATGAAAAAGTGCAAGGCAAAGATTGGTGTATACCTGCATCAGGAGCAATGGTCTTTAAATATTATGGAGAGAATATTAGTCAATCAGAAATAGCAAATAGAGTAATCGTTAATGGCGATTCTTCATCATTTAGATTAGTCAGTTATGCCAAAGAATTGGGATATTTTGCTGAGTGGAAAAGAATTGATATTAAAGAAATAGAAGGATATTTGAGGAAGGGAATTCCCTTAATTGTAATTCAAAGATATAGTATGTCGATAAAGAACACTCATTGCAGGGTTATTATTGGGTTTGGTAGTGTGAAAGCTGAATTAAATTTGCATGATTCAGTAGGGGAAAGTAATTATAAGATGAGTTATAAAGCATTTTTCGATTTAGGATTTGATAATAGTGAGATGGCACAAATCATTATAATAAGGAGATGAGGTAATGAATCCAATTGAAATAGGGAAAGCAATATCTGAATATGGGATAGCGATCATAACCGGTATATTTTTAGTATTAATTTGCTGGCTAGTCAGACATCTTATTAACGAACAAAGCAAAACCAACAAAGATATTTTAGGTATGTTTAAAGTGGAATTGAAAGCATTACACAAAGACGGACTAACCAACGCAAGATTAAATCGCAAGAGTATAAGTATGTTGGGAAGATTAATAGAATATTTTAATAAATATTTCAATGGTAACGCTGATAAGGTAAATTTTAAGAAAAAGGTTAAAAAAGAAGGACAATAAAATTGAGTATTTACGCAAGTAAACATTTTAAATTTAATGAATTTAAATGCCCTTGTCCAAAGTGTAGGAATAAGAAGGTAAGGGTCAGCAGTTTATTGCTGTTCAAGTTAGAGGAAATGATAATAATTATAGATGGGGGGCTTGATCTCCATAGACCGGTTATTGTCTTAAGTGGTAACCGGTGCATTGAATATAACCGAGAAATCGGGGGATATAATGACTCGGCCCATATGCCTAATCCGGATGGAGAGGCTGCTGATATAAAAGTGATAGGAATAAAGCCTATTGATCTGGGGTTAATTGCTGAAAAAGTAGGTGAACTTAGAATAGGAATAGCCGGGTGGGGCATCCATACAGATATTAGAAAACCCAGCCCAAGTAAGTTTTGGGTATATGAGCCTACTGTCATCTATTCGGGAAGAATACAAAACGAAAGCCTGTTAGAATTTTATAACATTGTAAAAAGGGGATAGGGGATAAATGAATATAAAATTAATTCTAGGGATCATCCTTTTAATTATCTGTTGTATCTTGGCTTTCTTGATACCACTTGCGCCCCCGGGAAGATCATAATTCAAGCGCCAAAAAAAATATAGAAGAGTATTTGATACTAATTTAATTCTGATTAGAATGATTATAGGAAGGAGAGTGAAAGATATGTTAGATTGGTTAACTAGTTTAGATTGGTATTGGGCTGCTGCTATTTTGGCAGCAATAGTTGGTATGGTTTGGTTTTTTGTTACTAGTTAAAAAGTCAAAATCTAAAATGAGAGGAGGTGAAAAACCGTGAAGAATTTACTTTTAGTAATGGTTTGTTTATTATTAGCAGCTGTTCTGTTGGTTGGATGTCTACCTGAGTGGATAGTTCCTGATGAACCTGTCGAGCCTGAAGTTCCTGTACTTACAATGGAAGCTAATGTAGACGCGGTGCTAGTTGTGGAACCTTTACTAATAGAAGAACAAGTAGTGGATACTTATCACGTTGCGTGGTCTATCGAGAACATAGGAGAATTATTTATTCGAGAATACATAATAACTTTTGACGTACTCTATCCTATGACAGAAAAAGACAATGTGGTATTTACAGTCTTAGGAAATTATCTTGAAGTCGGAGCAAAAGAAGAAGGTATACTCGATTTAGTACCATACGATACTCCGGAGACTGTATCCGTATCATGGGAACTATTTAATTAGACAGATAAATTAAAAATAAAATGAAAGGCAGGTGAGAAATAATGGCTTTGGATTTGAAAGCATTATGGAGTGCTTTAAATAGTATCCTGACAGTGATGAATGAAACTGTAGAAGATAAGGTCGAATTGGCTTATGGCGCGGTACATACTTTCTTGCAGGCTAAAGTGGATAGTACTGATACTCCATTTGATAATAACTCTCTGAAGACTACTGAAATAGGGTTAAGAGATAAATTAATCAAATTGTATCCGTTGGAAACCTACCCTTTAGACTAACAAAGGCAGTAATAAACAAAAAAGAGTTGAAGCGGGTTTTATTTAATCTATCTAAAGAAGTAGTTTTGTATTTGATCAAGAAGAAAATTATGGATGAATTTGTTAAACAAGGACTCCATAGAAAATACAAAAAGGAAATAGAAGCTTGGTTTATATATCTTGATCAAAAGGAATTTGGATTAAAGTTAAATAGGAAGATATTAGAAGAGGTTAATAATTATATGGCTACTAAAAAATCTATCGATGAAATAATTTCAGAAATGTTCGAAGAGCCTAAATGGATCATCGAAATAGAAGAAGGTTTGGTAGAAAAATATCCTGAGTTTAAATATGCGTCAAATTTAATATTGGGTTATGCATAATATCCCTATATTTGTATGCCCGGATCTCCCAAAATAAATATTGCTCGCCACCACCCTGCACGTGCTTTTTCATTTAGGTACCTCCTAACTGCCCCGGTGAAGAGTCCGGGGCAGGTCATTTTTAGATCACCGAAAAACAGACCTTCAAATTTTGATTTTAAGGTGTGTCTTTTAACCTCAGACATATAATCATACGCGCACCTTTAAAATTTCTTCATATACGCAGTCTACGAACGTCTTCAAAAATCAAGCAAATCCTTTATTTACAAGGGTTACAGCGATTTCGAGCAAAAAAAAGAGCAAAAAAATCTAATTTTCAGTGTATAACTGTGTGAAAAAAAGTAAAATATTCTATATTTATTTCAGAAAAGACTTGACAAAGTTATGAAATTAGTATATATTATAGGTAGATAGGAGAGATAAATAAGGGGGTATTTAAGATGTTAACTAATCAAAGGGTGGAAAAGATAGATAAAAATAGGATCAAAGAATTAGAAAAATTTACTCGGAGATTATATATCTACCGGCAGAAGGATAGACCAGAAGATGAAATGGAAAACGGAAAAGGGAAGGGGGATTTTAAAAATGAAAATTAAAACAGAGATGAAAAAAGGATATTGTATTGTAAAGAGAATTAAAAAGGATTTGTTAAAACTTGAAGAACTAGATTGCATAGGAAAAGAAGATAAAAAATATCAAGGTATTTTAAATTGGGTAACAAGAAAAATAAATTTTTATAGTATAGTTGCAGAATCAAAAAAGAAGGGGTTTTAAAAAAATGAAATGTCGCAAATGTGGTAAAAAAATCATTGTAGATAGACAATCCCATAGGGGAATCGGGAAGCGATCATATAATTATATTGATGGCTATACTTGGGAAGCTTATGAACATACTGATTGCAATGCTCCTCTGATACCCGAATCTAAAAGTTATAAAGCTTTTTCGAAAAATCTCTGTAAAGAATTAAATAAAATTATTAAATAAGGAGGTATTTTAAAATGAAACTTATGACTAAAGAAATCGAAAAGAAATTGCCAGCGCGGTATTCGCAAGAGAATGAGGAAAATCCAAAGATAATATTAAAATATTTTCACCCGCTTAGTAGTTTTACCTGGTATGTAATAGAAGGGGAAAGAGACCCGGATGGGGATATATTATTTTTTGGATTGATAGATGGACATGAGAAAGAATTAGGATATTTCACTTTAAGACAACTTGAAGAAGTAAAGGTAAAAGGCCTGGGGATAGAAAGGGATTTATATTTTGGTTATGATCATAGATTAGATGAATTTAAGAAACATAGTTATAAACCCGATAAAGAATCTTTTGATTTATTTGTAGAATATACACTGGCCAATCCCGGGAAGAAATTAACCTATGAAGATTATTTAAAATTCAAAAAAGAAAAAAAATTAAGAACAAAGACCAAAGAAGAAACAGAAGAATTTGAAAAAATGTGCAATAAGGCGGGGGTTGATAAAGGAAGCCTTTGCGAAACGGTATTTACAAGGCAATTTAAAAAATAAAAAAGGGGAATTAAGCAGTCAGATCCCAGGGGATTTTAAAAGTCCCCTGGTTTGTGATTACTTAAAATTATTAAAATAAAGGAGATTCGTAAAATGAAATGCTGGGAATGTAAAAAGAAAATTTCTTCCGCTATTAGGGTTTGTTATCTTGAATATCATGAAGAGATAGGATTATCTAAAGAAAAATTTAGAGACGTTTGCAAGGAATGCTATCCTAAGTTAAAATTTAATTCTTGCAATTTTGTAGAAGTTAAAAAGATAACCGGAAAACAAATAAAGGGTGAACCCGGGGACCTGGGATATAAAAAAAATAAAAACCTTTTCTTAAAGCCTAGCGGTGGCTTCGATCTTATCGAAAAATTCCCAACCTACGAAAAGAAAAAGATTACAAAAAAAAGAAGGGGGTAAAAATAAAATGAAATGGGTTAAAAAGTGGCATATCAAAAGCGAAAGTAGCAATAAAGAATATGTGGTATCTTTATCAGATGAGAATATCTGGGGCTGTTCGTGCCCGATCTGGAAGTTCAGAAGGCAAGAATGTAAGCATATTATAAGGGTAAAGCTAAACCCGGGGAGATATGAAGAAGTTAAAGATCAATTAACAAAGCCCGAATATGTATTGGCCAGGGTTGACAAACCCACTTTTAAAGAGAAAGAGAATAAACTTCTGATTCCCTTGATCAGGATCGAGCCCTACGATATTAAAATGGAAGCGATTATATGCTATACTATGGCTAAGCATGGCTATAAATGGAAAGAAATTGTAGAGATAAGAAATTTATCTAATGCCTGGATCCTAACTAAAGTTAAAGAATATTATGAAGGGATAAAATTAAATGAAAAAAGATTACGAACTTGAAACAACTCTAAAGACTTTGTTAAAAATTGCTTGGGGAATGATACCAAAATTTACTAAGATTGCTGCCCTAATTATTTTTGCAAAAATGGCAACTATAATCATGGTGGCCAACCCTCAAAATAGATTCGGTTTAATTGTCGGATTTATGTTTATGCTGCCATTTACTTTAGTTGTATTTTTTATGTCAATAATCGAGCCTAATAAAAAAATAAAGAGGTGAATTTAGAAATGAAAAAATGGATTTCAATAGCAAAAACAATTTGGTCTTTAATAGTAATTATTCTTCTAATAGTTATAACTTTTATGGTTTTTGAATTAAAGGCAGATATTGATGAAGTCGATAGAAAAATATTAAGGACTACGGAAGTTATAATTCAAAGATTAAAATAGATACTATATATTTTGATTAAGGGAGATAAATTATTATGAAAAAAATATATAAGAATGAACGTTTTGAATTATATACTATGGTGCTTTATCCGGACAGACTCCGATACATCAAAAAGGAAAAGGCCTATATAATCTTATGGTATACAAATAGCCATAATTTTATCGACATTGATAATTATACTTCCGTTATTGAAAAATTTATATCCCGGTCTGAAATATTACGGAAAAAACAGGTAAGTAAAAAGAGCAGAAAAGATCTTTTAAGGGATCTGGAAATTATAGTTAAATTTAGGATTCAAGATGAATGGGAAGGAGAGAGAAATATGATGAAAAATTTAATTAATATCGTAAAGAAAAGGCGAATACGGGCTAGTAAAGAATGGACCAGGCAATACTCGGAAAATTTTTCAAAGTATAAAATGGCCGTGAAAGAATACTACGAAGGAAAAGGAAATTTTCCTATTTTTGATTTAAAAAACGGGGCAATAATAATAATTGAGGAAGATAGATAAATAAAAAAGAAAGGAGAAATTATGATGGTTAAAAAAGTAATTATTAAAACCAAAGAAGAAGATGACAGAATTACTTTTAGCGCGGGATCCGCCAAAGTAAAAAAGGAAGCCCAGGAACTGGCCAGAAATTTTAAGCCTATTAAAATTAGTTTATCCGATTTTTGCCAGATAGCATTAAAAAAATTTATGGAAAAGGTCAAAAAAGGTAAAATAAATCATCTTGATTATTAAAAATATTTGACAAAAATAAGGGATTTTTAATTTAGAATGTAGTATAATAATAGTGAACAAAAATTGAATATTCTGTTAAGGGGGTAGTAGGGTGGGGCAATATAAAATTAATAATAATAATATTATATCTTTTGAAATGACTGTAAAATTACAATATAAAAACTGCGAAATGACCCTAAAAAAAACTGACCAAGTTTATATAATTGGTGCAGTAGACATTACGGAAAAAGGATATATAGTTGAATTTAGTGAAACTTTCCTAGAAAAGAAAAAAGCATATTCTGATTTACTTAACTTTTTAAATAATGTAATAGATCAAGATTTGGATATAGTAAATAAAAAGTTACAGAATAAGAAAAATCTTAGGGATGCATTAAATTATAATAACTAATTTAATAATTTTCAAAAAATATTTGCAATTTATTCTTACATATGGTATTATTCTTATGGAGAGTAAATATGGGAAAAAGAATTGAAATAGATATCTCAAAAATAAAAGATGAGAGAATAAAAAAACTGGTTACTCTAGCTCAAAAGCATGATATAAGTCCTACTGCAATGGCTCATTTTCTCGGGGTAAGTTATGGTACTTATAATAGATACCAACATGGTAGGACTGTCCCACAAAGCGAGAATACCAGGGCAGTCATAGATAATATAATAGCCAAATTAAAATAAAAAAGGGGAAAAAGCGTTATGATACTCAAATGCCCTTAAATTACCACAATTGAATAAGTGGCGGGTATCCGGGTAACATTTTTTTAGAGATTTTACAACGTCCTATAATATATCATATGCTTACCAGATGTAAGTAAAATAATTTTAAAATAGAATATGGCCAAATAATTAGCTCGGATAAAAGCAGGTTTGACGCTTGCCTGTATGTATCCGGGCTTTTTGTTTGGCTATTTTTATTTAGAAAAAAATCAAGCCTCCGCAAGGTTGAATCAAGCTTTCTCAAATACCATGACTTGCTTGATAGAGACCTAAACGGGGGCTTGATAAAAGGAGGGGGTGAGAATAATTGGTAATTATTGAAGAAGATATGAAGTTAGGAACTAAAAGAAAAGTAACTTTTAGGGAGGCATATTGTAATTTATTAAATACTAACAGATTAACAAAGGTTAAATTAAATTATCTTTTATTGAGTAACATTAAAATATTAAATGAAAGATTTGCATATTACAGGCAAATCACAGGTTCGAATTAATAATAAATAAAGGGGTGATTCTATGACTTTTGTTTACATTGTTTTTGCCTGGCTTGTAGCAATGATCGCTTGGAATATCTATAAAGGCAAGAAAGAAAAAGAGCAAATGACTATTAGTAAAGGGGGGATGAGAAAGTATTTTAATGGGCGCTATAAATGGTAAAAGATTAAAATTTTAGGAGGTAAGAAATGAAAATCATTAATTTGAAAAGTAGAAACATAAAAGGAATTAAGGCAATAGATATAACACCAAAGGATGACATGGTAATTATATCCGGTAAAAATGGTGCAGGTAAAACTTCGGCGTTAGATTCTATATGGTATGTATTATGTTGGAAAGCCGGGGCGAAAGGTACGCCCATGCCAATTAGAAAAGGTGAAAAAGAAGCAGAGGGTGAAGTAACCTTATGTGAAGATTTATCATCTGATGATCTTGCAGCAGGGAAAATACCGGAAGTGCTATTTATTGTAAATAGGGTATGGAAAGCTAACGGCGATACCCAGCTAAAAGTAACTAATGGAAGAGGATTAAAGTACACTACCCCACAAAAATTATTAGATGACTTCATTGGCTATTTAAGTTTTGACCCGCGGTTATTTTCACAAATGAAGGGGAGAGAACAGAGGCAGGTGCTTATTGATTTAACCGGATTTGACATCACCGAAATAGAAAAAAGAATTGCTTACTTATATGATCAGAGATTAGAAAAAGGCCGGGAAGTAAAATTATTATCTGGGAACAGAGAAGAAATAACGCTTGAAAATCTACCGGAAGAATTAATATCAGTTATCGATATTAACAATGAACTACAAGAGGCAATGATGGTTAATACCAAAATTGATGAAGCAACTAGAAACAAAGAGCAATCACTAAAAGAAATAGAAAGGTTAAAAACTCTTGTTAATAATTGCGAAAATTATTTACAGGAAAACAAAGAAATTCCCATTGATTCCCTAAAAGAAAAATTATCCGAATCGCAGGCAATAAACGAACAGGTAAGAGCCAGGGATCGCAATAGAATGGCAGACAGGAAAGAAAATAAGGCCAAAAACGAATATGACGACTTTACCCGGGAAATAGAAGAGCAGACCAAAATAAAAATGGATGGGTTAAAAGAAAACTGGTATAAGATCCCGGACCAGAAACTAAGCCTGACCGAAGAAGAAATCGCTTATGATGGCACTCCATATTCCCAAATAGCATATTCAGAACAGTTAAAGCTCTGTATAAAAATAGGAATGGCCTTGAATCCAAAATTAAAAGTTTTAAGAATTTCAGATTGGACTTTATTGGATAATAACAGCAAGGAAACTGTTCGCCAAATGGCAAAAGAATTTGATTATCAGATTTGGGCCGAAGAAGTGGATGATACCGGGACGATTGGCTTTTATATCGAGAATGGAGAAGTAAAAGCCGAAAACGAAGATGCACCGTTTTAACGCGAAAAATAATATTAAGGAGGAAAAATTAAATGTTAAAAACTGAAATAATTGAGAATGATGAATTACCATATCGCATACAAATTGATGAATTGCGAGGAGCAGGAGACAGTCCTGCATCTGCTGTTATTGCAGCATTAAGCGTGGGCAAAAAAATTCCAATCGGATTAAGAGATAAAAAAGAAGTTGCTCGTTATATATTCTGGAAATATCAAACTAATGCAGTTTGGGCTAAGTTAATTCATATTTTAGAAAATGATAAATTCGAATAAAAATTAATTAAGGAGGTAAATTTAAATGATTAATACGAACGGTACAGGTTTTTTTAAGAGGTTTACTAAGATCAAGGGTCAATATCCAATCAGCAGTATCCGCAGGTTGACTTGGAAAGGTAAAATTAGGTTGGGGATTCAAGTTCCTACTATAGCAAAAGATAACGAGGGGAAATATAAAAAGGATCAAAACGGGGATTTTGTACAAAGGCGAGATAAATTCGGAGAATTAGAGTTCCATCCTCAAGATGTTTCTTACTTTGTATGCCCTTCTGAAGTTGAAGCAATGTTTGGGAAAAATCCCACTGAATTAGATATTGCCTTCCCCTTATCCGGTTTAGATGAAAACGGTTTACCGGATATTGGCGGTATATTTCCCCAGGCCTATAAATATTATGGCAGCTCAAGGGGGCTCAAATGTGTAGGGGATGGGGAAACCGCGATGAAAGCGAATGAGGAAGGGGTTTTTGAAGAAGTCGAATGCCCCTGCGATAAGTTTGGACAAAAGGACGGTTGCAGCAAACGAGCCAGCCTCTTCTTTTTTATCCCCAAAATCTCAATGGGCGGTATTTATGTAATTGACTCTGGATCTTACAATACCATGGTGGACGTCCAGAGCGGGGTTTATTTAGCTTTGGAACTACTCAAAGATCCTATAACCGGCGAATACAATAGCATAACCATGTTGCCTTTTAAATTAAGGCGAATACAAAAAGAGACCCAGCACGAAAAGAGAAAAGATAAGCACTGGCCCCTAACCTGCGAATTAGATCTACCCATAGAGGATATTAGAAAGATAAGGACAGGCAAAACCTTATTTTTGGAACAAAAGCGGGTATATCAAATACCGGAAAGACCAGAAGAAGTTAGCCCAAAATATGATAGCGAAAAAGAGGGGGCAGTCTTTAAACGTTTTACCGAAGAAGAAATAAAAGAGATAGAAAAGAAGGAAGCCATTGCCCAAGAGGAATTAAAAAAAGAAAGTGAGGCTAAAGAGAAAAAAGAGAAAGAGGCCAGAGATCAGGAAAAGAAAAAAGAAACAAAAGAACCAATAAAAGAAAAAGCAAAAGGGCAAGATCTGAAAAAAGAGATTGATGAATCAAGGGCCCGGGAAGCCCAGTTAAAAAAGGATCGAGAAGAAGGAAAGGAAAAATTTAAATCTTATAAAGAATCAAAATCGATATATAAGAAAAAGGTTGAAGAAGAAAATAAGATTTTAAATGAAATATCCTTAAAGGCCCAAAAAGTCGGGATTGATTCCTTTGAAAAACTGGTTGATTTTGCCTTAGAGCGGGGAATAATAAAAACTCACCTTACTGAGCATATAGCTAAAATGGTATTAACTACCAATAAAGAGGTATATGACCGGCTTATGAAAGCCCTGGAGCAACCCACTGAAGGAGATAAAGAAAAGTTAGATGAGATGTTTGGAATTTTAAAAGAAGCGGGGCTCACTACCTGGAGAGAAATAGCTTACTTTGCCTGTATGGGTGATCTAATTGAGCCGGGGACTGCGATAGAAGATGTACAAAAGAGATTACTAGAAGATCCTGAGGCGGTAGAAAAAATAATAGAAGTGGCAAAGATTGAAGAAGAGCGGGAAATGGCCAATGAGAAGGAAATTACTGAAGAAGATATACCGGAACAATAAAGTATCGATCTATAAGCTTTGTTATGTAAAGTAAAAATCGGGTCTGGCTTGGTTATTGTAAATTATGGTGAAGTAAGGACCACTGTAATTTATCGACCCTTTAACCGGGCCAGACCCCACAAGAGAGGAGGTGAAAAAAAACAATGAAAAAGCTAACTGTATTGGTGGTGATTATGTTAGTTGCTGGTCTGCTTGCCGGTTGTGGGTTATTTGATTGGTTATTTCCTAAACGTTTAACAATTCCTGAATTGGATGGGATCGTGAGTCTAGGCGAATGGGATGATGCAACCGAAATACCTGTTACAGGAGACATGGGTATTGTCAAGGTATTAGCAACCACGGATTACCTGTATGTGCTATTTGATAATGTTAAGGATTCGACCGATGCCCGTCTTGGCGAGAATGTCCACTTTAGTGATAAAGTTTGCATAAATATTAACCCTACTGAAGGAGGAGAATGGGGAAAGCCCTATGACATAATTTTCGCAACAGGTGCAGACCCTAATTCATTTACAAATGCGGAACCACCTAGACTAAGCTCTGGGATGAGTGACAGTTGGTATACGGAGTGGATTATCGAAGGTACACAGTATGATATTCCAGAAGATCTTGAAACCAAAACCATTTACTCCGACCCTCGATACAATAGGGTTTCTGAATGGAAAGTACCGCTGGATTCAATGGCTCTTTCGTCAGGAGATGTTATCAAAGTTGGGGGAAAAATTACTGTTGATGAAGGTGGCTATGTGTATCCCATTGGTTTAGATTATTTAGTCGAATCAACCTACTTCAATATTATTGTGCATTGACAGAAGCAAATAGTCCACATTGAAGAAAAAGGGGCTTGAGGTCTGACAAGCCCCCCTAAATAAAGAACGAAAGGAGGTGAAAAAAGAAATGAAGAAATTATTAAAAAATTTTGCTCTAGTCATGATCTTAGGGCTTTTATTATTAATGGCCGGTTGTAGTAGTACTGGAGGTTACTATGATCTTAGCTCCTGG
>Ga0307380_10000651_pt1 | contig 52733 bp, 51 predicted proteins | sample UN3MG_FD_202239 | JGI IMG/M metagenome (GOLD analysis project Ga0307380, IMG submission 202239) | Soil microbial communities from Risofladan, Vaasa, Finland - UN-3 | ecosystem: Environmental > Terrestrial > Soil > Coastal area > Acid sulfate soil | place: Finland: Risofladan, Vaasa | collected... | reverse complement strand
GTGAACCGTCAAAAGCAAAATATCTTGACAGAGGACATGAATCCATTAATGCTTACCTTCAATCAAATCTCGACTTGTAGTGTAATTAATCTCTGAATTGAGACATTGTCTCAGAAACGCGCCGAAATTTATGTGTCAATAACACAAACTTATTCAGTAACTTGTAGAAATACCGACGCTTCGATAACCAACCTCTCATAGTCAAATCCGCCTGAACCTCCTTTTCTTTACACTCTATACGAAAGAAATGATTCAGTGAGAGTATATTGACATTTCAAATGGCTAAGGCATATACTGCACTAGGTAATCTGATGGACCAGTGATCGCGCTCTCGCGCGAACGGCCCATTCTCCTTTGAATGAGATCAGATCCGAGCCAGCAAAGCTTACCATGGGTATAAGTCGGAAAACCTTTCGACAAGAACCCCTAAAGGGAGTGCGAGGTCTCAGAAGCCGGGGAGCTCCGTGATTTGTTGGCAGCACGAGAAGTTGAGCCTGATAGAGGGCTTAGATCTGACGGATTTCGCTGACTCTCTCGCTGTCCCTCCAAAAACATCCACTTAGTGTTCGCATTGAACACATCCGGAGGATTTAACCATGGATCTGTTCAGCAGAATCACCATTTCACAATTCATCTGGTACCTCGTTCCAGGACTGGGGTTGATTTTCTTTCTCTTTATTCCGATCTTGGTTTTTAATCCACCTATTGCAAGGTTGTTTTTTGAGGGTGTCGGCCTGCTTGGAGTAATTGTCTTGGGAATAGTATTAGGATTTTGCCTTGACGGGTTAAGGCTATACCGCTTCAGACCGCACTATTCTACGATTCGAAAAACGTTTTTCGACAACTTGCAGGCTACAATTAGTACTGACCTGGACCCATATTTTATCCAGTCTCACATAAATGATTTTGCCAGAAGTAAGAATATTACAGGGCTCAGTCTTCATCATGCTATTTGGATAATGCTAGGACATTTCACAATGCTCGCATTTCTAGAGACTTTTTTCTGGGTATTAGCTACCCTATACTTCCGCTTTTGGGCAACCTCAACATACTTAAAAACTTATTCGGTATTTGGTACTAACGTATACAGAGACTCTGCTATTATCACCTGCGCTGCGTTCGCGGTTTTCTTCTTGTTCATAAGTATTCGCCTTTTGTACATTTCCACGGAAGATCAACGAACTACAAATAAGATGTTTGAGAATTTCGCTCAACAGCATTGTGAAGAAATTAGGGAGTCGTTAGAAATACCTCCTTTCGATCGAAACGCCTCGCAGAATCCCCCTGATTCGGTGAACGGAGCAACACAAGTGACAGATAGCTAGGGATACTGGACTCCTGATGGAAGAAAAATCGGATGCGTTGAACCGTTCGGATAGAGCGTTTAACCTCAGCGGTGAGAAAGCAAGTTTTTTCCCGTCTGTTGCTTTGAAGCTCACAGGAGCATGTAGGTTTGCATGTCCATTTTGCTGCGAGCCAAATCGCACACAATACGTTGCTCCTATCGGGGACTTCGTTGAAATAACGAATATCCTTCGTGAGTTCGGAACTCGACGGCTATGTCTTACGGGTGGGGAACCATTGCTGTATCCAAAGATCAGCCAGCTGCTAAAGCATGCGAAGTCGGTGGGATTTTATAACTTATTATTGGCAGCTGACGGGGCACTGCTAAAGCAGAAGCGGAGTGAAGTATTGCCTTTCGTGGATGCAGTCCGTTTTAGTATTCATGCCGTGGGCTCTCAGCATGACGAGATTTTAAGCTGTCCTGGCTTATTTAAGGCCACGGAGGAAGCAATCGATATCTTAACCAAAGAAACAATTCCTTGCTTTGTTACAACTGTGGTTACTCCTTTAAGTACGGAGCACATAACAGATATCGCGCAATGGTGTCTCGCCAAGAAAGTGAAAAGATATTTCCTTTTCGGCTTGATGCGAAGTGGCCTAGGACAGAGTTATATAAATGAAAATGGAGAGGTATCGCAGGCAGATATTTCAAGGATTATCGCCGAGCTAAAGAGAAGATATCCTCCAGAACAAATAGAGATTATTTATTATGATTACGCTAGTAATGCTGACTGCATACTAGTATACGGTGATGGAAGAGTCGTAATTGATCCTTATCTGGATTCCCAGTCCTTTCAATTGGAAATAGGGAATATTTTCACTGACGCACCGGCTCAAATATTAGACCGTTTTTTCGCTGACCCAGAAAACTACAAAGGGTACTCCGAGCACTTGCGGATGTACAACAAGCTCCTCCCCTGATTGAGAAACGAAGTAACATCCCAAGCTCACTCGCGCAGCCTGTCATTTCTTCGGGGAGAGAATCATCAAATACTCGGTAACCCTCTTTGGCTTTGCACCACCCTGCGACTTATGCACGGACGGCGCTGAGTATGATCTTACATCACAAGTTATTTTCTGATGAACGGACTTGATTACATCACAAATATTGGCTACTCCAGAATCAGAGTAGCTCCATGCGCAGATCCAGCCTCTCTCGAGAATCTTCGTAATAATACTCACGAGTGTACGTGTAACTTGTCTCTCCACTTTAGTAAAAAACTCTGACCTAAATCGGTCACCTGGTTTAGGAGTTAGGCCAATCCCTGTGCAAGACGGATACGCATAAGAGACCAGAGTCTCGAGCACATGATAGTAACGGCTATATTCCTCTCGCTTATAAGGTGCGTCCAGGTAAACAACAACGAGCTCTCCTCTGAGTGTTTCACCTAGAATCGACAACGCATTTTCCCATGGGCCTGGCACTACTTCGATTCGTCTAGACGATTTCTGGCTTTCTTCCGCCAGATTAAGGAGTCTGACAATGAACTCGTGTGTAATGGACGAAGACCGTTTGTGAATGACAGTGGAAAGATTTCCTAGACTTATATCCTCACAGTCTCTTATCAGCGGCTGCGCAAAGTGCCCTCCGTATGTTGTACCTAAGGCGCTGACAGTTGCCAATAATGCTCCCATCGCCCAATTTTTCTCGTTATTGTCTCGCAGCTGATCTATGGAAAATCGTACGCTGTCAATTTCAACGCACTGTCGAACACCAAAATATACATTGGAGAAATATGCAGTAAAGAGGCAATAAGGATGATACAAGCGGTTTTCTTTCCGACGCCTCACCTCAGCCTGGGGATTCCAGCGCTTGGTAATCATTTCATTAGGCAGTGTAGGGAAGGCCCGCAAGAAATCCTTGTAATCGTGGAGCAAAGACTCGTCTGTATCACGACAAAACAGATTGTCCTCCGTTTCGATCGCATCAGCGACAATCCGCTGCAAGCTATTAAAATGCTCTTTGGCAACTGGTAATATTTTGGATACAAGTTTTTGACCGGCGAGGCGGTCAAACCCGCCGCCGTGTACGACTGCCAAAGTTCTGCAAAACTCTTGAGCATCAGAAGCAAAAGTCCTCCATGTTTTGCTAAACGCACCTGAAGCTACTCCTGACCCACACATTAGATCAATGACTACACCAGTTTCGGGGAGAACAGAAGAAATAGCCTCTACCAGAAAGCCACACAATGTTCTTTTCGAGCCCATGTAATGAGCTGATTGTGCAAATTGGCTTGTTGCGGACATATCAACTTTTCTTTCGCGAGCCAGTTGTGCCTCTGCAAACTGAAGTACTTTTTTGGAGAGGGTGGTAAGCCTTGAACCAGAGAAATAAAGTATGGTAGATTCGTCTTTGTTTGCGTCGGTCTCCAGGAATTTGTGTGCAGAGATCAAATTCCGAGAAGCCGAAAAAAGCGTAGGGACTGTTGCAGAAGCTTCATGAACCAAGTCGATAACTGTACAAGACGATATTCTAAGAGAATCCTGCTCGAACAGCCTTTCGTATCGAAGTCTGGTCCCTTCCTTCTTATCTGGAAGTATAAGTAAGTCAAAAAGCGAAACTAGGTCAGTCTTAAGGATCAGGTTCTTTTTGTCAGATTTGTAGACAGGTAAAAGTCCGAGGCTGATAATGTACTTGAGCTTTGTAACATCTACAGTACTGCCAAGCATTTGACAGCAAAACTCGATAACATTTTCTTCAGGAATAAACATGGAGAGGGGGGTCGATGGACAAGGATCACTGGAAGTGAACCCCTTGTTCGGTTCGTTCTTAGCAACAGAAAAAAATGGTCCTTTAGCGATGTGATCAGTCATTGACCGAGCAGGCGTCTGGCAGAATGGACAAGCTTCAATACTTCAATTGCTCCTTCAATTACACCTCGCTTCGCCCTGTAATTGCTACTTCTTGCTGCGAGACTTGACGCTGAATTAACGGCAACACCGATCCCTGCCCAGGATAGCATCTCAGCGTCGTTATCATTGTCGCCTATTGCAAGCACTTCGTGTCTAGATAGCTTAAGACGACTAGCTGCAAAGTCAAGCGCAACACCCTTGTTACTATCCTTGGGCCTCACTTCTATATAGAAAGTACCGCCGTGTGAATATGAAATGTCATTGATCATTCCTAACTCAACGGTCATATCAGAGATTGTCTTGTCCTGGCCCGGCATGTGGATTACCACGGCTGAAGGTGTAAAAGCGCTGTCCACTTTATCCCAATCCAGCCATTCTACTGACATTTTGTTGTAATCTCTCTCTGGTCGGTCCAACGAGGACCACCCTAGAGCAGATTCTTCTGGGCCAGAGTCTCCAAACCAACTGCAGGCGTAAGCAATGACTTTAACATGGAACCGCGAAGATACTTCGATAATTCGTTGCAAGGATGCATTTGGAATAGTCTTAATGTTGAGGACCTCGTATTTTCTGTTTAAAATGACGCTCCCATTGTACAAAATTATCGGAGTGTCATTAAGAATTGGCAACCTATCTAGCAATGGACGAGCGCCTGTCAGGGTGCGGCCTGTAGCGATGGTCAACCTTACATTTGTTTTGTAATGTCTTAGTTTCTTGGCGAGTTCCAATACTTTTTGGGGAAGTTCGGACTCGTCGGACTCAAGCAACGTCCCATCAAGATCAAGGACTACCAATCGAATTTTTGAGAAAGGCCGAAGGCTACTATCTAAATCAAATTCTTTGTAATTTGGTAATCGCTTAGGCATTCTGAACTAGGTACAAGTGATGTTTGAATCTTCTAGGTCTTTTTTCCGTTGTGTATCCTTTGCTGTCAAGCAGGAAGTCTTCAATTTTGCCATAAGAGGAAAGGATGCCTCGCACCTCTTCCGGAGTGATAATACCGTTGTCAGCATAGTGGAAGGCCAATAACTTGAAGCTTGCATGATTGAGTAGGTCCATCAAGGCGTACCTTGCTTCCCTGGGTCTGTTAAACTCCGAAATAGCCAAAATTTCTCTTGGGATCCCTGAAATGCCATTCACCTTAGGGGTTTTTTCCTGCGCGATGGTTTCTGGCAGATGATAATAGTGTGCGTAAGAGCGTTGGTTATAGGGTGGGTCAAGATAAAGAATGTCGTAATGCCGACGTTTCACAAGCGCGTTCGCTGGTTCATGAAAACAATATCCTTTGCCTGCTGATGAAACTGGTAGTATGAGTTCAAATCGAAAGTCTTTGAGAGCCTTCCGATGCCATCTCTTCAGATAGGAATAATATGTACCAGCAGTATTCGCCACTTTGTCCATACTATTAATTAGAGAGGCAAGCAGGACCGCATGTTCATCATAACTTAGCCAGCGTTTTTTCGCCCAGGCCATTACTGTTCGTCTACACGCCTGGATTTTCCACGCATTTTGATTTGTAAAAAACCGGCGCTTCTCTGAATATTCCTTTACAAACCAACCATTTCGGGGTGCTACGGAGTTCAAAACGTCTACTAGATGATTACGATTAATTAAACCAAGTTTGCCAATTACCGTTTTGAAGGTCAATGGTTTGGAAAATTTCAATCGGGCGATCTGGAAAAAATGGGTAAATTTCAGGATATCTCCGCTCCAAACGCTGTAGCCTTTTGATCGAAAATATGAGCCTACAGAACCAATGCCGCCAAAGGGATCACAAAATGACCCTGATGATACGCGCCGTGAGACCAAATCGTAGAATGTCTCAATAATTGACACCTTAGAACCGAAATATCGCATTTCAGATGACCAATAGAATCATTATAACATATTGAAAAAACATGGCAAGTTGCGTTACCCGAAGAGTTCTTATTTTGAATTTAGCATACAGTAAAACAATTCAGCAATATAAATCTGCTTCCATTATCAGATATAAAAGTCCGGCCTGATTTAGATGTACACTCATCCCATGCAAAGGCACGCTAATGTTCAAGAACCTCTCTCATCCATAGCAAACTTCGTTTCCCCACTATCAACCTGTCCAGCTCTGGTCTATATTGAAGAGCTGTCACAACTTGAATTGTGAATAACAGAATAGAGGGTGCTTTTTCATAAATTGCCATTAACATTCGGTCACCATTATAATGGTGTTGCATGTTCTGCTATAAAACGTGCAATACTCAGAGTATCTAAAACGCTATGATATGATTTTCAAATCTTCATTCCATCCAGTCCCTCTTACGCGCCTTTCTCTGCGCCTAAATTCTCTGTATTATCCAGAACTTCTTGACAAGCCAATAACTTAAAAGTAACCTGCCTTATCACCCGAAAGGAGCACCCACCTATGACCCTAACCAAAGCACATCTCATTGATACCATTTACAACCGATTCGACTTCTCCAAAAACAAATCAGCCCAACTGGTTGAATCCCTCGTAGAAACCATGAAGAACACCCTGGCAAATGGCGAGGATGTCCTGATCAGTGGATTTGGGAAATTCTGCGTAAAAGGGAAAAGGGAACGGAGAGGAAGGAACCCTCAGACTGGCGATGACCTGATGCTGGGCGAGAGGAGGGTGGTGACCTTCAGGTGCTCTGGGATATTGAGGGCGAAGATGAATGGGGGAGGGTAGCTCTTAGGTGGATTGAAACCTATGGGCATATAATCATTGCGGTTATTTCCGGCTGCCAGCATTCATTGTCGGCAGTTTTCTGTGTGAGAATCTGTGTGAGAAAAACCTTCCAAAATCTGCCAAGATTGCAAAATATAGGAAAAAGTACGCTACAGGGAACCTGGTGGTTTCAGTAAGCTAGAGTGATTTGAGGAGGTTAGGAAGCTCAGAGGTCTTGATTCCTAATCCCTGTGCCGGGTGTTCGAGTCACCCCGGGGGCACCATTGAAATCGAAACATAAGGGATCTAAGACCACAAAAAAAGGTTTCCGTTAGAGCTCGGAAACCTTTGTCATATCTATGGTGAGCCGTTAGGGAATCGAACCCCAAACCTACTGATTAAGAGTCAGTTGCTCTACCAATTGAGCTAACGGCCCCGGATAGTTTAGTTGGCGCGCCCGGCAGGACTCGAACCTGCGACCTACGGGTTCGAAGCCCGGCGCTCTGTCCAACTGAGCTACGGGCGCTTAAACCTGTGTTGTCTGATTGGTCAGTGTACTGTTCGGTTCATTAACAGGTATACTTTTTTCTGTCAATACTTTAATGTGGGATGAATTATTGAAATATTCTTGACATTCGAAGCGGATTTTCTTATTAAGAATAACCTTAAGTTCAGCGGAAATCTTCAAATGGCCCATAAAGGGCAGGTAAGGGAAAATAACGTTACGATGTGAGTGGATTGTGATGAAAACCTTCGTTGCTAAGGAGCATGAGATCGAAAAGAACTGGCACCTGATAGATGCCAGTGATAAGGTTCTGGGAAGGCTGGCCACCGAGATCGCAAATATCCTCAGGGGGAAGAAAAAGCCCATATTTACCCCTCATATGGATGCCGGCGATTATGTGGTTGTGGTCAATGCGGAAAAGGTTGTGTTAACGGGCAATAAGCTGGAGAAAAAGACATATTACCGCCACAGCGGTTATGTGGGGGGGCTTAAGAAAACTACGGCTAAGGAAATGTTAGAGAAAAAGCCCGGGAATCTTATCAAGTTCGCTGTAAAGGGGATGCTGCCCAAGACCAGTCTTGGCAGAAGGCAATTGACAAAACTGAAGATCTATGCAGGTCCGGATCATCCTCATCAAGCACAAAAACTGGAGAAGCTGGAGATCTAAATGGCAGAAGAAAGGTATTACGCTACAGGCAAAAGAAAGAGTGCAATAGCACGGGTCTGGATGAAATTGGGTGACGGCAAGATCACTATCAACAAGAGACCAATTGATGAATACCTTACGACTGACGTTGCCAAAATGATTGTTACCCAACCGCTCGAGCTGACGAATACTGTGGGTAGATATGATATTATGGTAAATGTCAAGGGCGGAGGATATTCCGGCCAGGTTGGGGCTATCAAGCATGGGATAAGCCGGGCCCTTTTGCATGTAAGTCCTGGATTTAGGGAGCCTTTAAAGAAGGAGGGGTTTCTCACCAGAGACTCACGAATAAAGGAACGGAAGAAGTACGGGCTGCGCTCTGCTCGTGCACGACCCCAGTATTCAAAGAGGTAATGGGCATAATCCTCCCGGTTGTTTTAGAGAGGGAAGGTTTCTTACCTTCCCTTTTTATGTGCAAGAGACGAGTACTGCACTCATTTTAGCACCCGACCCCGACGCTTTGCCCCAGGGTTATACCTGAAAGAAACGCTCTGGTGAGCATGAAGATGTCTTTTTTTGACTCTGTCCTCTCATGGTTTAGATGAGTGGGCGTCTCAAAACGACGCACACAGGCTGCTACCTTAGTGCTAAGGCTTATGGGGCGGTGCGTCGGTTTGAAACGGCCCTGTACGGGGCCTTGTTAAGAGGGCAGAGCAAAAAAAGATATCTTCATGCTTTTTTTATAGTGAGTTTCTTACGGGGCAATTCGTTGTGGAAAACAATAATGAGCAAAAAAACATAAAGCTCATCATTGCCTATGATGGAACCGGCTACTTCGGATGGCAGCGTCAAAAGGACAAACCGACTATTCAGGGAGCCATCGAACAAAAGATTGCGACCATAGCAGGCAAACCGGTCTCGCTTATCGGAGCTGGGAGAACGGATGCCGGTGTTCATGCGCTTCATCAAGTTGCCAATTTCAGGGTTTCTTCCCATCTGACTCCGTTTGTCTTCTTCAAAGCCCTTAATGCTCTGTTGCCCGACAGTATCATCATTAAAGAGGCAGAGCATGTCCCCTTCGATTTTCATGCCCGCTACGATGTCAAAAGCAAGGTTTATGAGTACAGGGTATACAACGAAAAGCTCCCTTCTCCCTTTCTAAGACATTATGCATGGCATATCTCCCGACCACTTGACCTGCCCGCCATGGAAGAATGCCTGTCGGCTATTCGGGGGACTCATGATTTCTATGCGTTTTGTGCAATGGGGGACGGAATAAGCAACACCGTGAGAACGGTGATTGAGGCAAACCTTGAGATTCAGAGCGGTGGTCTCTTAGCCTTTCATTTTGAGGCAAATGGTTTCTTACGATATATGGTCAGAAACCTCGTGGGAACCATTGTCAAGGTGGGCCTTGGGAAACTGGGCATGAGCGAGTTTGCCGGACTATTGAAGTCAGGCGATCGAAAGCACGCGGTTCTGAAAGCCCCTCCCGGGGGGCTCTATTTGAAGGATGTCCGGTATTGACCGGGGGACTTATGTGACGATTAACCAGATGCGTTTTGCAGGCATCATGAGCATATCTTCTGTCGGTGAAAGTGTATTCAGGTCTTCAATGGTTGCGGATAGTCCTCAATTAATAATAATCAGCGGACCAACCTGTTCGGGAAAGAGCGCGTTAGGCATAGAACTGGCCCAACGGTTGAGCGGGGAGATCATTAATGCAGACTCCATGCAGGTCTATAGAGGAATGGACATAGGCACGGCCAAGATTCCCGTATCTGAAAGAAAAGGAATTCCCCACCATCTCATAGATATTGTTGATCCCGATGAAGAGTTTAATGCCGCACTGTTTCGATATCATGCTCACCCCGTAATCAGGGAGCTCCATGAAAAGGGGGTGCCTACCATCGTAGTGGGCGGTACAGGACTTTATGTGAGGGCCCTTTTGCGAGGCCTTTTTCAGGTACCGCCGTCTCGGCCGGACGTGCGGCAGGCCCTCCGCGAGGAATGCAAGAGAAAGGGTTCGGCGTTTCTTCATCAAAGATTATCACGGCTTGATAAGACCGCGGCAGACAGCATCCATCCAGCGGATAAAGTGAGAATAGTCAGGGCCCTAGAGGTAATCGAGCTTACAGGACGCCCCTTTTCCGAGCTCACCAAAGAGCATGACTTTTCCGATCGAAGGTTTCAGGCGCTCCACCTTTGCCTGAATGTCGACCGACAGGTGCTTTACGAGAGAATTAACAGGCGAACAAAGGCAATGGTTGAGTCAGGTCTCATCGCTGAGGTCGTGGGACTTCTGCACATGGGATATAGTCCAGAACTCAAGCCCATGCAGGCGATAGGCTACCGGCATATCGTTGGGTATCTGGAAGGTCGATGGGATCTGAGTGAGGCGGTACGACTCATTCAGCGAGATACCAGAAGGTATGCGAAGAGACAACTCACGTGGTTCGGCAATGATCCTGAGATTAGGTGGGTAAAGCCTGCTGATAGATCTAACATTCTGAGTACCGTTGCGGAATTCCTGCAAAGGCTTGACCTTTGAAGCCATTTTAATTAAGGTAAAAATTGGTCAAGTTTTTCTGTAGTGTGCCGTCTCTATTGATAGTGTCGATTGTGCCAATACTTCCCCAGGGGCCCGGTTCCTTTTGAGGATTCTGAAGGATGCCAGAAGTATGAGGCGGGAAGCCAAGCCTTAACGCGAGGTCCGCTCTTAACTTGCCCGTCAGCCCCTGAGTGCGACCATGGGCAGGAAGGGCATCAACGGTGAAGGAGCCTATGAGGCGAGCGTTGGCAGTATCAATCTCTTGTGAGGAGGAGGTTCCATGAGAAAACTGGCAGTTATCAGTATGATTTCTTTTCTGCTACCATTGTTTGCTATCATGCCGGAGGCTGGTGCTCAAAATTATGTCGAGACCTTCGAGAACGGAAAAATAGATTGGACAAAAGGCGTCGCAGAGGCTATTGGCATCGGTGCGCCGCCCAAGGAAGCGATAAACATGGCCCAGGCTCGGGCTATGGCCAAGAGGGCTGCCGTGACTGTAGCCAGGAGAAATCTGTTGGAGATTCTCAAGGGTGTGAGAGTTACCTCTACGACGCTTGTCAAGGATGCGGTCGTGCGTAACGACATGATACGCACCAAGGTTAAAGGCTTCTTAGATCGGTCCCACGTGGCTGATATTGCCTATATGTCCGATGGAAGCGTGGAGGCAACTGTGGTAATGAGCCTGAAGGGAGGTTTTGCTAATCTGGTGTTACCGGAATCAATAAAGACTATCCAGCCAATCAGTCAGTCTCAAGCAGAGGCAAAGGATACGGTGCATACCGGGTTGGTAATAGACTGCAGGGGTTTTCCCGTAAAACCTGCTCTGTCTCCCAAGGTGGTAGATGAGAGCGGCAATGAGGTCTTCGGTTCAGCGTATGTCAGCCGCGAGTACGCCACCAGTCAGGGAATGGTTGGATATGCAAAAGACCTCGCCGCTGCCCAGACAAACGAGAAAGTTGCCGATAATCCCTTAACAGTCAAAGGCATACGGACTGCTGAGGATGGAGATTCCGATATTGTAATCAGCAATGCAGATGCGGCGCTGATTCGGGGCGCAGCAGAAAACCTGAGTTTCTTAAAACAGTGCAGGGTAATGATTGTCCTGGACTAGGCAAGCAAAGGGAGGCATCAGCCCTTCACCAGTATTGTGGTGAGGTTACCACAGCAAGAATTGAGGCACGTGAAGCATTCTGATGAGAGGGCAAAAGGGGTTTCAAGCAAGAAATCCTCGACCCCATGGGTTATGTGTCGGGAGCGGGTGCCTTTCGGCTCATAGGAAAGACTAAGGAAGACCTGAGAACATTCCGGGATTTTGCTGAAGGTTCACATATGAAAAAGGACACGGATCTGAGAGAGAAAGGGAAGAGTGATAAAAGGTTCCCCGCCTTTTTTCATGCTATCTCCGGTGTTGTTCAGCGTGCGTGCCTTTTGCTGGTTTTCGTATTTCTTGGCGCTTATTCCTTGAGTCAGCATTGTCACGCTCAAGGGACGGAGGAGACAACCAACAAAGAAAAGATTTTCATCGGAACCGGAAGAGTCGCTGAGGAAAACATCGCCGATGCTCGAAACGAAGCCATATCAGAGGCCTTTGTAAAAGCGATTGAAGAGTACCTTATTCGCAGGATAGGGCCCCAGGGTATGGCCAACAATTTTCAACGACTGGATGAAGAGATCCTCTCCCGATCGAAAGAGGCGGTACAGGATTATCAAATAATCTCCGAGTTCAGGACAGAACGATACGTCAGAGTGCTCATGAAGGCCCGGGTAAATGAAGTGGTGTTGGAGCAGAAACTCAAAACGATGGGATTGCTTGAAATTGATACAGTACAGACTGCCGTTCTATTCGTGGTCTCACAGAAGAAGGAGGGTTTCACAACCACCTACTGGTGGGGCGATCCTACCCGTCCTGCACCAATCACCGAGACAGAGCTATCTTTGAGCAGGGTATTCGAAGAGAGAGGCTTCAGGGTCATCAACAGGTCCTTTCTACCTCCGGAAGAAAGCTACGATGAGGACATGCTAAGGCTGGGTTTGAGCGATGAGCACGTGGCAGAATGGGGTGAGCTCTTTTCGGCTCAGATAGTTATCGCCGGAGAGGCGAATCTCTACGGGCAATCAAGGGCAACGGTATTTTTAAGGGCGGTTAAGCTCCCGGAAGGTGCCGTGGTTGCTCAGGGCTACCGGGAAGGAGTATCAGCAGGCACTGCTGCGGGAGAAGAGAATGCGATAGGGTTAGCTGTTACCAGCTGGGCCAATGACATGATCCCTCATATTATGGCGGGGCTCGAACCCGGCCAGAGGATTGTCAGTGATATGATCATAAGAGTTAATGGTCTGAACAGCTATGGAGATTTCCTTGTCTTTAAGGATTTCCTGAAGAGCAACTTTCCTAGGATAACCTCAGTGCTGGAGAGGAGACTCACAAAAAGCTCCGTAACGCTCGGACTCAAGATAGAGGGTGGATCCAAAGACTTGGCGGAAAAGGTGCTGAATCATCCGAAAAGACCATTTCCGTTTGAGATCTATGAACTGAGCGACCAGGGCTTTACCGTGTACGTGCGATGACTGTTGCCAATTTGATTACCATTCTACGGATCATTCTCGTTCCGATCTTTATCATCTATATGCTCAACAATAGGGTGCTGGCCTCCCTCATCGTCTTTATTATTGCCGGCATCAGCGATGCCCTGGACGGACTCATAGCGAGGATTCTTCATCAGAAAAGCAACTTGGGCGCCCATCTTGATCCCCTTGCCGATAAACTGCTCCTCATGAGCGCGTTCATAACCTTGGCGATATTTAACCGCATCCCGTCGTGGCTGGCTGTTCTGACGATCAGTAGAGACGTGATTATATTACTGGGGGTTCTCATGCTTTATCTAAACCGATACCCTATAAGGATCAAACCCTCGATCTTGAGTAAGGCCACCACGTGCATGCAGGTGATCACCATCCTTATAGTATTATCCAATGGTCTTATGAGCCTACAATTTCTAAAAGTATACTCTATCTGGGTGACTGCCTTGGTTACCGTGGCTTCAGGCCTCCAATACATGAGGAAAGGATTGATTATTCTAAACCAGGGCGCGAATAGTAATTTTGCTTGACAGAGGAATAGGGAGGTTGATAGATAAGCCTTACATAGGCGCGTAGCTCAGGGGGAGAGCGCTACCTTGACACGGTAGAGGTCACGGGTTCAAATCCCGTCGTGCCTACCAGTAAAATCAGCTAGGTCTGGGCCAGGGATAGCGATACCAGAGCAATTGTCAAACGCTGATACTCGCCTTTTACAATTTCTTGATTTTTCTCCCTCTTTTGCGGTATGAAACATCTCACTCATGAGACGAATTGCTCCCTTTCATGCGCTGACCTTTGTTTTTCTTATCGGTTTAGGCCTCTTGATCGTCTTTTTTCGAGGTCAGATCCCGCTCTGGCGTTCTTTGCTCTTGCGCTACACGGTATTGCTGGGCCTTATCTCTATTTTACAATTATCGTTCGATCGAAATATCATGGGGAAGGCCGGTGCATTTTTTTATCACTTTTCCATTATCGTATTCGTGATTGTCATCTACCAGTCCCTTGGTGATTTGATCCAGTATCTCCATCCTGATATCGATCCAGTGTTGATTCGCATTGATTCTTTCATTTTCGGGGTCCACCCCACCGTTTGGATGGAGCAATGGGTCCGTCCCTGGCTTACGGACATCATGTCCTTTGCTTACTCAACGTACTATTTTCTTCCGGTGACCTTCATCGTAAGCCTCTACCTAAAGCATCGAATTGCTGACTTCAATATGGCCGTATTTGTCCTGACCTTTGCCTTCTATGTTTCATTTGTCGGCTATATCCTCTTTCCCGCGGTGGGGCCTCGATTTACGCTAGCTCACCTTCAATCCATTCCATTGGAAGGAAGCCTCCTCAGCGATCTGGTCAGAGATACCTTGAACGTTTTGGAGCACAATAAGTGGGATTGCATGCCCAGCGCTCATACCCAGGTCGCCCTCGTCTTATTGTACTTAAGCCATCGCTATGAAAGGTTCCTCTTCTATCTCTTTCTCCCTATCATGTGCGCCCTTATCCTTTCGACGGTCTATTTGAGATATCACTATGTCATTGATCTTTTCGCCGGAGCTGCGGCAGCGCTAGGCTGTGTGATCATCGGTCCCCGACTGTGCCGATGGTGGAACGAGTTGCAGGAAGCTTTCCGCCCGTAACGTATGGATTCCCGGAAGGATAACATCATTTCATGTTGTGCTTCTCCGTCCCATGTATGAAGTGAGCACTCAAGGCACAGGTCGTTCAAAGAGGAATCTCGTAAGTCCGAGGCATACTGTTCTTTCGAATCTCTGACTGTCCTGAAATTTGATTTTTCAGTCTCGCTTCTCGGGCTTGAACCGCCGGAATACGAGCATTCCCTCGATTCTCTAACCTGGGCCGAGGTATCTGCGGCGTTGTCCGGGATCAACCTTTTTTCGCTGAAGCTCGGCCCCGCTCAATCCAATCCTCCGCATCCGCTCCGTTCCGGCTGCAGGAGGAGAGAAGTTCGTCATCAGCGCGAGCCTCAAGTGCCTGGGTGAGTAACAAATGCCCCAGTATCACAAGCCCGAGAGCAACCAAACCTATCCTCGCCATTTTGTATCGGCCCCATCGAGCGATCGAAAAAACAGTAGAGAACGTGCTTGTTGCTTTTCTGAAAAGAAAGGGTAACCGGATCAACACGGCCAACGCTTTTTTACTGTTCTACTATCGATTATTGCTTTAGCTCCGAAATGCCTATGGTACCAGGGATATGGATGTCTTTTTTTGACACCGAAGAAGCCCGTGCTGTTATGCTCGATATAGTTGCAGATGAAGGCGGGCGTGCTGCTTTAAAGGTGACGCCCACTTCTCTGCATCTAGAGGTCTGCAGTGGAGACGGGCGCCCGCCTGGATCATCGGGAAAGAGCAGGCTCAAAGCGCCAGCCTAGTTCGGTGCAAAAAAAGATATCCATATCCCTCACTATTGCCGAGTCAAGCAGAATAAATGCTCATCATTATGCTCCGAAGCTAAGGCAATAATCGATTCTACTATTTATTAGACGAAAGTCTTCGATAAAGAGTCGATAGGATTACCAGTTTTTTTTGGTATAATGAAGGGCTGACCACCGTCATCTTCCGCATACGAAGCGGCCACTGGCCGAGTCATTCGGCAGGAACGATCTTATTCGCTAAGGTGTTGAGAGCGAGAAAGGCCTTTGTTGGGGTACCTGGTTGAGGTCAAGACGGAATGTTCGATAAGAAGAAGCGCCCAAGAAGCATTGGCTAAGATATTTGGAGATCGTACAGTCGGTTGCCTCTAACGGCCCCATATTCCACTCGCATTGGTCCTTCAAAATGAGTATGGTAGGGGCTGAGTGTCTAAGGTATATACGAAAGCTTAAGTGCACGCGAAGGAAAAGGAGGAGAAAATGAATTTCCAAGACTGTATTACGTTTGCGAATGAAGTGCAAAGATGTTTTCTGGCAACGGCGGAGGGAGACCAGCCAAGAGTGCGGGCCTTGGGGTTGTGGTTTGCGGATGAAAAGGGATTCTATTTTCAGACTGAATCTTCAAAGGCACTCTATACTCAACTCACAGGCAACAGGAAGGTGGAGGCATGCTTTTATGCACCAGATCCTGGTTCAGGAGCGGGCAAACAGATGAGGATTACCGGTGAGATCGAATTTCTCGATGATATGGCACTTAAGAAAAAGGTCCTTGAGGAGAGATCTTTTTTGAAGGCATATGGGATAGAGAAGCCAGAAGATCCACTACTGGTGGTATTCCATATACACAAGGGGGAGGCCTTTTTTTGGACCATGGCGAATAACATGAAGGAGTCTGAGATAGAAAGAATAAGCTTCGGAGGTTAAAACCAAAAAGGACAACGCAGCAGCAATCAAAATTCTTTCTCTATCCCGCCCACCAGGTCATAGGGGTGCGCCTCGGTTATGCGAACCGGGACAATCTCCCCCACGATAGCTGACCCCTCGTTTATCAGCACCTGCCCGTCCACATCCGGGGCCATGGTGGCTGTCCTGCCGGTTAGGAGCAGATCCGTTTCGGGGCTGAGGCCCTCTACGAGCACCGGTACCGTCTGACCAACCAACCTTTGATTGAGGCGCTTGCTAATCCGCTTCTGAAGCTCCATAATCTCCCTCAACCGGGCTTGTGCGACGCGCTCATCCACTTTATTATTGAGCCTCGCAGCGGCGGTCCCCTCCTCCGGGCTAAATGAGAAAACGCCGAGCCAATCGAACTCCGCCGCTTTTACAAAGTCATACAGCTCCCTGAACTGTTCGTCCGTCTCTCCCGGAAAGCCCACCATGACCGTGGTCCTGAGGGTTATGCTCCTCGATCTCCGTCGTATCCTTTCCATGAGCCGGGGTATCGATTCCCCGTGTGCAGGACGGCCCATTGCCCTGAGAACACGGGGGTTGCTATGTTGCATGGGGATGTCAAGATAGGGGCACAGCACGTCCTCCGAGTCAATAAGATCCAGGAGCCTTTCTGTTATGTGTGAGGGATAGGCGTAAAGGATGCGAAGCCATTGCAACCCTTGTATAGTGAGAAGCCTCTCCAGGAGATCCTCGAGTGTAGTTGGTGGATCCAGGTCATGGCCATACCAGGTGGTATCCTGGGCCACCAGATTTATCTCTTTTACGCCCCGATCAACCATCTCCTGTGCCTCGATGAATAGAGAATCCACGCTCCTGCTTCGAAACCGACCCCGTAAGGCCGGTATGAGACAGTAAGAACAGCGATGGGAACAGCCTTCGGCGATCTTCAGGTATGCAGAGTAGAATGGGGTTGTTTGAACCCTCGGCGCGGTGTGGTCAGCTAGGAAATCGGGTTTGCCGATAAGAAGAATCGCTGATTGAGCATCCTGGGTCTCTAAGACCTCCGCTATCCTGTGGATTTGCCCGGTGCCCAACCAGGCATCAACCTCCGGGATTTCCCTCAAGAGCTTCTTCCCGTATCGCTGCACAAAACACCCCGAAACCACGAGTCTTTTCAGGAAGCCGTGCTGTTTCAATCTTGCGAGCTCAAGTATGGTGTCTATGCTCTCTTCTACTGCCGATCTGATAAAGCCGCAGGTATTGACAAGGGCTATCGCTGCGCTTGAGGGATCATCGGTTATGTCATACCCTTTTTCCCTGATAAGGCCGAGCATGAGCTCACTATCTACGAGATTCTTCGCGCATCCGAGGCTGACAAGAAATACCTTTTGCATGAAGGGTTATCCGTTTTGTGCTTAACCGTTTGAATCTCCTTTCCCAAGTACCGTCGCCGTGGGCAAATGCCATTTGGTCCGTATGGGGGGCTGCGATTCTTGGGAAAAGGAGGGCGATTGAGAATGAATCATAAGCCAATGAGCCTAAACCCACAGGGCAGAGCAAGGTTTCCCTAACCAAGGAGCATTGCCATGGCTGTCAGGTGCTATTCGATAGGCGGTGAATTATGGTCTGGGTAAAGTTCTTGAAAAACAGCAGTTGAATAGCCTCGGAGAGTCCGTCCAGAAGCGTGGAACTGAATTTAAGCAGAATACACTCATTTTCGGTAACAATACTGGCATTTCGAGCTTCACCGGTCAGATAGGCCATCTCCCCGAAACACTGCCCCTTTCCAAGGGTGCTAACGACCTTGTGTCCCTTTCTGACAATCACCTCGCCGCTAATCAGAATATAGAAGGAGTCGTCTACCTCGCCCTCCTGGATAATCGTCTTGTCGCCTTCGACCTTGATCACTTCGGTGACTTTAAGGATTTCGCCAATCTGGGTCTCATCGAAATTATGAAAGAAGGGCAGGGTCTGGATGTAATTGAGCAATTCGGTGTCCAGGTTTTCTTTCGTCGTATCCTGCAAGCCATGTAAGGCCAATCTCAGATCATACGCAAATTCCGTGGCGGTCTGATACCGTTGTGCCGGGTTTTTAGCAAGAGCTCTGTCCAGGACCTCTCCAATTATTTTGGGTAATTCCGGCCTCAGATCGAAAATGGCGGTGGGCTCTTCGTTAACGATTTTGTACATAATCGCGTATTCGTTTTCACCATCAAAGGCCATTATTCCGGTTAGGAGTTCGTAGAGCACTGAGCCGAGAGAGAAGAGGTCGCTTTTCTCCGTGATTGCCTCTTCTTTGATTTGCTCAGGACACATGTATGAGGGTGAGCCGAACAACCCGGTCTCGAGCGTTGATTGACTCCTCTTCACATAGGCGATGCTGAAATCGGTTATCTTTACCTGGCCGTCTGATGCCAGGATGAGGTTGGAAGGCTTTATGTCCCGGTGAATCACCGCGTTTTGATGAGCATAATCGAGCCCCTTGCACACGCTGAACACCTTTTCCAGCACTTTTTCGGCGGGCAAGAGATGGGGAGACTTGCAGTATTTGGCAAATGTGGCTCCGTCCACATATTCCATGGTTATGTAGCACAGGTCTTCGTGGAGATCGGCATCATATACCGTAACAATATTCGGATGCACCAAACGCCCTGCCAACTGGGCCTCGACAAAGAACTTCTTCTTGTACTTTTCCACCTCCTTGGCGACCGTATCGTTGGGAAGACGGTAGACCTTTATGGCTACCTGACGCTCTATATAGGGATCTCTGCCAAGATAAACGGAACCCTTACTTCCTTGACCCAACTTTTTCACAATCTCATAGCGACCAATAGTCTTCAGATCATTCAAATCCGCCATAAATTTATCCGGTACCCTCTCGTGAGATCTCGATAGTAGTTCTTCCCGTTATTATCCGCCTTTGACACAAAGAGATGCCCATAAGGCACCTCATCGTTCCATTCTGTTGTTCTGATCGCCAGCGGAGTGAAGACGATCTGAGTGAATAGAGAAAAGCCATGTGTCACGGAGCCTATATTATTCTTATCGAGTCACATGTCAATAAACTTGAGGGAGATATCCTTGCTTTTTGAGAAGGAAAATGCTTTTGGCGTCTTGCGTCAGACGCTGAAACTGACAAGCATAAAGGGAGGAGCAGTGAGATAAATGCTCACGAGGGATGGGGCTGCAGTCGGCGCTCTAAAAGTGCAAACACGTGATTAACTTCCCGTAAAGAATTAACAATAGACAAGAGGGCTAAACTGGTTTATTAAGCGAGTATTCTGCAGCACGGCCACGCGGTCAGGGGAAAGAGATGCAACGGACGAAAGGCATTCAGGATCTCCTACCGAAGGAGGAACGAGATCTCTTTGACCGGGCATGGGAGCTGACCAGGGAGATCCACGGAAGCGATTTCACCTTCTATCTGCCCGGAATGATCAGGTACGGTAGTATAAGGGGCCGCTATCCTGCCCTCTCGTTAACCGGCAACAGGTGCCAGTTGCAGTGTGAGCACTGCAAGGGGTTGCTCCTCGAACCAATGATACGGGCAACTACCCCTGAGGCTCTTGTCGGGAAGTGCCTCAAGCTAACACGGTCAGGTCATGCGGGGGTGCTGTTGAGCGGGGGGTCCGACCACAGGGGCAGACTTCCGTGGGAGAAATTTGTAGGGGCCATCACGCGTGTAAGGTCCGAGACCAGTCTGTTCATATCGGCGCACTGCGGTTTCTTGGACTTTGAGACAGCAGTGGCCCTGAAAGAAGCAGGCGTGGATCAGGCCCTGATAGATATCATGGGCGATGAAGACACCGCGCGAAAGATCTACCACCTTGACGGTCTTCACGAGGTGGTAAACTCCTTGGAAGCCCTTTCCAGATCGGGACTCGATATGGTGCCCCATATCGTTGCAGGGCTCAACCACGGAAGAGTACAGGGTGAATATGAGGCCCTTCATATCATAAGTCGTTTTCATCCCTCTGCTCTGGTGGTAGTGGTGCTCACTCCGCTGAAAGGAACACCGATGGAAACTGTTTCACCCCTTTCCCCGATCGAGGTTGCACGGTTAATTGCTCAGGCACGAATGATGATGCCGTATACTCCCATTTCTCTTGGCTGCGAGCGGCCACGAAACAAGCGAAATGAGCTCATGGAAGCCCTGGCCGTCTACGCAGGCGCCACGAGGATGGCAGTGTGGTCGCCGAAGACCGTGGATCTGGTTTTGGACCTCGGACTAAAATCGCTGTTTCAGCCTACCTGCTGTTCGGTTCCTTATCGGCAGGATTTCAGCAACGAATTGAGCAACCTGCGATACTAGGGGGGACACATCTCGCCGGAGCGGAGCAAGCCTGGCCAGGTGCTGCTGGCCTTTAAATGGCATGGGCCTCTTTTGTTTGCATATTGGGGACGCTGAAGCGGATTTCTCCGTGTTAAGAGGGGAGAGATCTCAATAAAACGGTGGCTTCAGGGCTCGATCCACAAGATCAGCAAGGTCAAGGACTTCACAATCGAGGCCGTGCCTTGTTACGCCGTAGGCCAGCTGTATGGAACAGGCCGGACAGGTCGTCACTATAATGTCGGCTTCCGTCTTTTTGACGTTATTCATCTTGCGATCGAGGATCTCCATGGACTGTCCGTAATGGGCTATGTTGTAAGTACCGGCAGCACCGCAGCACCAATCCGCTTCAGGCAGCTCCCGGTACTCGATCCCGGGAATGCTGCGGATGATCTCCCTTGGTTCATCGACCAGGTTCTGGTAGCGGCCCATATGGCAGGGATCGTGATACGTTACCCGCGCCTCGACCCGCCTCTCAAATTCCGGCAATCCAATCTCCACAAGATATTCGCTTAATGCCTTTATCTTTGCTCCCGTCCGGGCAGCTGTATCGGCATACCCGGGGTCATCGGCAAACATCAACGGGTATTCCTTCAAGAATGCCGAGCAGCTCCCGCAATCCGTGACTATGGCATCCACATCAAGGCGGCTCATCATGTCCAGGTTTCGAAGGACAAGTTCTTTGGCCCCCTTTTCATCCCCGTAGCTTGCCACCGGCAGGCCACAGCACAGGTTGTCCAGGATTTTCACGTTGCATCCTGCTGCTCGAAGCGTCCTTACGGTAGAAACCCCTACCTGGGGCAGGGCGTAGTTCGTGGCGCAACCCACAAAGTATGCAACCTGCCGGTTTGCCATGTCAGGATCGGGTCCGAGTTCATTCGTGCGCTCCCTGAAGAAGCGAAGGGGCAGTCTCTCCACAAGATCCACTACCTTATCCCTGTCACGCCCAAACCACTTCAAGACCCCCAATGCCCTGGCCGCTCGATCCAGCCTGCTCTTCTTTCCCAAAGCCGCCAGGCGGACACAGAGATCCATCCTTTTCGGGTTTGGAAGCAGTCTCCTCGCTACAAATCTCAACAGCCGTGGTTCGCCGAGCTGCTGCATATACACGGAGCGCCCCTTAATGACGTTTTCAGGCGTCCTCACCCCGGACATGCAGTTGGCAACACAGGCCCGGCAGAGGAGGCACTCGAAGAGGGGTGCCTTCAACTCTTCGCTCATCTCCAGCCTGCCCTCGATCAGGTCTTGCAGGTGTATATTATGCCCCCGGGCCGCTGCCCGCTCCTCGCCGGTAATGGTGTACACCGGGCAGGTGCTCAGGCAGAACCCGCATTTGTTACACCTGGCCACCTCGTCATAAATGGGCAGCAATTCCTGGCCTACCATTTTATCACCCGGCGGTTCTGTTTTGTTCATCCCTATATTCCCCCTACGTACCGGCCGGGGTTCAAAATGGCCTTGGGGTCAAATGCCCTTTTGAGCTGCTGCATGATAGGGAACATCCCTCCCACATCACCCCATACATCGACTCTTCCCTTGAACTCCGGTGGGGCATAGGCTACGACCACAGAGCCATCCATGCCCTCGGACCGCTTCCGCAATTCATGCAACACCTCAGTAAGCGCTTCCTCCTTTTCCCTATAGAGGCCACCGTCAAGGGCCATGTGGGCGTATACGATTCCACTGCCGGCATGAGAGAGCTGGTAACACACTACGTTCTCGTTAGCCGTATGTTCTTCGATAGCTGCGCTGATTTCATGAGTGAGGGATAGGGGAACGCTTACCTTGAGACCGATACTTCGATTCCCTTTCGCGCGCACCTCGAGCGCCAATCGTCCTAGCCGTCTCCAGAACGCAACCTCCTCTGATCCTCGAAGGATTTCAATCTGCTCTGTCCCTTGTGAGCGTGCCAGGTTTTCTATTTCGGCAATCTGGCGCTCCACGGCCTCCCTGATTCCCTCGATGCCCACAGCCACCCACGCTTCAACCGCTGTTTCGGCCGATGACTTCCCCCTTGCGGACAGCATAGATGCGGTCATGGAATTGTAGACCTCGATGCAGGAGGGCAAGAGCTGAGATTCCAAGAGCGTGCGCGCAAGGGCCCAGGGCTGCTCTGAAGAGGGGAATCCTATTATGACGGTGGCCTGGTCTTCAGGCACTGGCAGTATTCTGCAGGTGGCTTCAACAATAATTGCCAGTGTGCCCAGAGACCCAATGTAGAGTTTGCTCATGTCATAGCCCGATACATTCTTAACGGTCTTTCCACCTGCAACGGTCTTCAACCCTTCTGCCCCCTGTTCAGGGATGATTACCTCGATCCCGAGAACCAGGTCTCTCAACGTTCCGTACCTGAGGCGGCGGGGACCGCTGCTATTGCCCGCAATTGCACCGCCGAGGGTTGCCTTGTCTCCAAAGGGCGGATCCAGAGGAAGGAAGAAACCCGACCCAATATGACGGAGGTTCTCCTGGATTGCCGCCAAACAAACCCCTGCTTCGGCAGTAACGGTCATGTTTTCATGGTCCTGATCTACAATCCGGTCCAGTCGAGTCAGGCACAGTACAAGATCAAGGCGGCGAGGCGGTGCGCCCAGGCCCATGTGAGTACCCCCTCCCCAGGGTACAATGGTCAGCCCTTGCTCAAGGGCCAAAGCGACAATCCTTTCGACCTCCTCGCGGCTACCCGGGAAAAGCACTGCCTGAGGTACCTGGCCGTCCACTGCATAATCCCTGAGAGCCTCACCTTCCTTTACGCCGGCCTTCCCTACAATTTCCGTTAACCACTTTCGGGTCTTACGATCGGTCATGTGTTTAGAGGGCTCCCCCTGTTTCCATCTCAGGCAGCACCTTGCCCGGGTTACAGAGATTAGTGGGGTCAAAGGCTCGCTTTACCTTCCACATGGCGCCGATGTCCTTCGGACCGAACAGAAGCCCCATGGCCTGAAGCTTTTCTAAGCCGATCCCATGTTCTCCGCTGATGGTCCCCCCGGCGTCCACACAGGCCTGCAGGATCTCGTAGGACGCCTTTCGCACGACCTCCAATTGATCCTTATCCCGTTCGTCAAAGAGGATGAGCGGGTGCAGGTTCCCGTCACCGGCATGAAACACGTTTCCGATGGGAAGGTTGTACCGCTCTCCGATCTCAGAAACCCTTTTGAGAACCCTGGGCAGCTGGGTCCTGGGCACGGTGCCGTCGTTTACCATATATGAGGGATAGAGGCGTCCTACCGCGCCAAAGGCTCCTTTACGACCTGCCCAGAGCTTATCCCGCTGCTCCCCGGAGGCTGCCACCTCTATGTTTCGGACCCTGTTTCGCTTGCAGATCTCACCGACCTGCCGTTCGAGCCGGTCCATTCCGTCTCTGAGGCCGTCAAGCTCGATGATGAGCACTGCCTCCGAATCAAGGGGATATCCCGCGTGGACGGATTCCTCTACCGCTTTTATTACCAGTTTGTCCATCATCTCCAGCGTGGCCGGGATAATGCCTTCTGCAATAATGTCCGATACGGTCCGTCCGGCGTCCTCCACTGAATCGTAGATGGCGAGGAAGGTCTTTACTGCCTCGGGCGAGCGCATGATGCGGACGGTTACCTTGGTTACGATTCCCGTGGTTCCCTCTGAGCCTACTATGATTCCCGTGAGATCGTACCCGGGATAGTCCAGGGCCTTACCTCCCGTTTGAACGACCGTCCCGTCCGGCAAGACGACCTCGAGCCCGAGCACATGATTTGTAGTCACACCATACTTCAGGCACAACGGTCCACCGGAGTTCTCCCCCACATTTCCACCGATGGTGGAAACCTTTTGGCTTGCAGGGTCCGGGGCATAGAAATACCCAAGAGGAGCGAGGGCATCTTGAAGGGCCAGGTTAAACACGCCGGGCTCTGCGACTGCCCTCTGGTTTTGCAAATCGATCTCAAGGATGCGGTTCATCCTGGAAAGCGCTATGATGATCCCTCCCCGTGTCGGGACGGTGCCGCCGCTCAGGTTCGTCCCCGATCCCCGGGGAAGAAAGGGGACCCGTTCCCTGTTTGCCAGTTTCACCACTTGGGAAACCTGCTCCGTAGTGGTGGCAAAGGCTACCGCATCCGGGAGCCCCCGGTGCAGGGATGCATCGTATTCGTATGCAAGAAGGTTTGCTCGGTTGTAAAGGACGTTGCCCCTCCCGACAATTGATTCGATTTTTCGGATCAGATTTGGTTTTCTCATTTCAGCACATGACCCCGGCGCTTCGCTTCAGGGTTATACATGAAAGAAACGCTCTGCTGAGCATGGAGATGTCTTTTTTTGACTCTGCCCCTGGCCCAGACCTGGTTCATACGGAATGAGTAAGGAGAGCTGAGATGTGAAATACGCTCGTATTCGTACAACACTCCGTGTGAGATACTCTCGTATCCATACAACACTCCGGAAGCTGCGCGCCAGGGCAGGCCTCCCATCGTTCAGAGGAGTGGGCGTTTCAAAACGGCGCACACAGGCTGGTACCTTAGTGCTAAGGCTTATGGGGCGGTGCGTCGGTTTGAAACGGCCCTGTACAGGGCCTTGTTTAGAGGGCAGAGCAAAAAAAGACATTTCCATGCTCTTTTGTATACTGAGTTTTTTAGGAGAACCTGCCTTCCATTACCTTCCAGCAGCGCACTTCATGATCCCCGTCGGCGCTGTAAAATGCAACCTCTTCCTTCTTACATCGTTTTTCGACGAGAGGACATCTGCCCTGGAACTTGCAGCCCGGAGGAGGGTTAAAGGCGCTCGGAACGTCGCCGGTCAGGGCTTGTCCTCCACGGTGACGACCGGGCTCGGGCTCGGGAATGGCCGAGAGTAACGCGAGTGTATAAGGATGAAGGGGATTGTCATATAGCTCTTCTACCGGCGCGTACTCCATGATGTGGCCCAGATACATGACAGCGACCGCATCGCTGATGTAGCTCACCACATTCAGATCGTGGGAAATAAAGAGATAGCTGAGGCCGAGTCTGTTCTGTAATTCCTTAAGAAGGTTGATAATCTGAGACTGTATGGACACGTCAAGGGCAGATATGGGCTCATCACAGATAATCAATGACGGATTAACGCTCAGGGCCCTGGCCACACCGATGCGTTGGCGCTGGCCACCGCTGAATTCATGGGGATAACGATCAGCACCTGCAGAGCTAATACCCACCATTTCGAAGAGTTCCTCAACGCGTTCCTTTCTCTCATGGTGACTGCTCATGCCAAGGGTTCGGAGACCTTCTTCAACGGATTGCCCGACGGTCATCCGGGGATTGAGAGAACCGAAGGGGTCCTGGAAGATGATCTGCATCTCTTTGCGGAAGGGCTTCATCTCAGCCGGAGAAAGCTCGCTAATCTCTTGTCCTTTATAGGCGATTTTACCGTCATCCGGTTCAAGGAGTTTGAGAATAAGCAGGCCGATTGTGGATTTACCGCATCCGCTCTCTCCTACCAGGCCCAGGGTCTTCCCATGGGCAATAGAAAGGTCTACGCCGTCAACTGCCTTGATCCACCCGATGACACTCTGAAAGAAGCCTCTACGAACGGGGAAGTACTTTTTGAGCCCCTCGATTCGGAGCACGGCGTTGTTGGTAGTCATAAGATTCCAAGTGACTGAAGTGAGCTAAAGTGTCTAAAGTGACTAAAGTTAGGATTATAAGAAACGATCTAACCGAGATGGTTTCGTAAAAAGTCTTCTAATCGTCATGCCGGACTTGATCCGGCATCCAGAACCTATTGAATTTACTGGATTCCGGCGCCTGTCCCGGACCCGATCCGGGATTCGCCGGAATGACAGAAAAATGGAAAAAACGACTTTTTGCGAGTTCATCAACCGATGAAAGTAATCTTTTCGCTATTTCTTTTACCTATTAAGGTAAAAATGGGAAGTAATTCGCTACACTCTTCATATTCAGCCTTTAATTCATCCCATGGAAGTCATTCAATATCTTCGCCCTTTCTTCAAGGTCCTTTGCGAATTGTTTATTAGCAATCCTGTTCTAGAGGTTATGATTATGAGACGTTTCAGGCACCTTAGGTCATTTTAGTTCACTTTAGGCACTTTATTCTCGTAGAGTACCGGACACCGACTCAGGTGTCTTTCCCCGTAATCACACATCCTGGGGAAATGGCTCCGGCAGGTTTCGACAGCAAAGCTACATCTGGGATGAAAAGGGCAGCCACTCGGCTTATATGCAGGGTCGGGCACTGTGCCGGGGATGCTGTGAAGTGTGCTCCCCCGTTTTGTGCGAGTAGGAAGGGAGGCCAGAAGCCCCTGGGTATAGGGGTGTCGAGAGTCACGGAAAACCGCAGTCGTATCCCCTTGCTCTACGATGATACCTGCATACATAACATAAATGTAATCGGCGATATTTGCAACCACGCCAAGGTCATGGGTAATGTATAACAGAGACATCTGTCGCTTTTTCTGAAGTTCCTCAAAGAGATCCAGGATCTGCGCCTGGATCGTGACATCGAGGGCAGTGGTTGGTTCATCGGCAATTACCAAATCGGGATTACATGCCAGTGCCATGGCGATCATAACCCGTTGGCGCTGGCCACCGCTGAGCTGATGGGGGTAGTCTTTAATGCGCTCCTCTGGAGAAGGGATACCCACGTCTTTCAGAACCTGGATACATCTTCGGTTCAATTCAGCATGCTCTACCCTTTCATGCACAAGAATGGCCTCCTTGATCTGATCCCCGATGGTAAAGACGGGATTGAGCGAGGTCATGGGCTCCTGGAACACCATGGCGATATGGTTTCCACGAATCTCTTGCATCTCCTCCTCACCCAGCTCCAAAAGGCTCTTCCCGTTAAAGAGCACCTTGCCGCCCATGATCTTGCCGGGAGGCCGCGGAATAATTCCCATGATGGTCAAGGCAGAAACAGTCTTGCCGCAACCTGACTCGCCGACCAGGCACACGGTCTCTCCCTTCCTTATATCATAACTTACCCCGTCAACGGCCCGGGCGAGCAGGCCATCAACCTGGAAGTATACCTTGAGATCCTGAACGGAAAGAAGCATTTCCTGGTAATCGTGCATAGCCGACTTGAAATAGCGTTCTAAGTGTCTAAAATGAGCTAAAATGACAAAAGTAGAAAAACAGCAAGCTATTGTGTTCTTTGATCCGAATCATTCGATCTCTTTTTCATTCCGATTGAAGTGAAAATGGCAAGTAATTCACAGCACTCTTCATATTCAGGCTTTAACTGCTCCCAAGAAATCCACCGCATATCTCTGATGACTTCGAGCCAATATTGTGTTTCACTGGCCTCGCCTTCGCAAATGGTGATTTTGTTTCTGAAGTCCGCTTTGCTTCTTGCACGATTTGCCTCACGATAATTAGCGCCGATTGAAGTGCCAGATTTCGTTATCTGATTCCGAACGACGCTTCCCTCCGGAGTATGAGGCAATTTACTTGATAAACGAATAATTCGCACTGCAAATTCGTGTGTCCTTTTTTCAAGCTCTTTACCGAATAGCTTATTGTCCTTCACTGTTCCGGAGCTCAACTTTAGTCCACTTTAGGCCTTTTATGCACTTTAGCTCATTCGTTCTATTTAGTATCGTTCCCTCAACTTGGGATTCAATATGTCCCGCAGCCCCTCACCGAAGAGGTTAAAGGAAAGCACCACAATCAGGATTGCGAATCCCGGGATAAAGGTAAGCCATGGGGCATCGAAGATGAAGCGTTTTCCATCGGAAAGAATGTTGCCCCAGGTGGCATGAGGTGGAGGCACGCCGAAACCCAGGAAACTGAGGCCCGCTTCTGTCAGGATCGCGGTTGCGATACCGATGGTGGCGGAAACCAGCACAGGCCCAATGGCATTGGGCATCATATGGCGAAAGATTATGCGAAAATTGTTTACACCAAGCGCCCGAGCAGCAGTCACGAAATCTTGCTCTCGCAAGGAAAGAAACTCGGCTCTGACAAAGCGGGTAGTTCCCATCCAACTCGTCAGGCCGATAACGATCATAATATTGTAGATACTCGCCGGCAGCAACGCCACCACGGTAAGTATCAGAAAGAAGCTCGGGAAGCACAGCATGATATCAACGATCCGCATGATGAGTGTGTCAATCGATAGAGCCTTTTTGTGAAGGACGGACAACCATGTTGGCACTCTCCTCGTACCCGGTTTTTTTCTCGCCGCGGTGTAGTAGAAGATGTAAGCGAGACTGAGGGCCACAAGCGTGATACCGAAAGGTATAAATCCAATCACGAGCAATGCTGCTCCCAAGCACAAGAGAAAAACCATAAGGATGTGATCGAGGCAGATGTGGTTTTGCCCAAAGTAGCCGGCAATTCCACCCAGCAGAATGCCAACCAGCACCGATATGCCAACGGCAACAAAGCCCACCGTAAGAGACACCCATGCCCCCTGCAGCATTCTCGAGAAGGCGTCTCGCCCTAAATCATCGGTTCCGAACAGGTACACGCCGAATACCGGAACCTCATCGGGTCGCAGGGTCTCGAGATTCGGTTTTGAGAGCGGCGGAAGCAGCTTTTCTTGCAGCCGCACCAGGGAGGGATCAAACACGGGATCTTGGCCTGAGGTGAGCACTACTCCGATGAGGGCGGTGCAAAAGAAGAGGATGAATATGATGAATCCAAGGACAGCAAGCCTGTTCTGTTTGAGTAGGTTCCAGAACTGCTGAAGCCTCGTTTTTCGCGGGGCTAAGGGTTGATCGAGTGTGAGTTCGGAGTTCATCACAATCGTATCCTCGGATCTACCACCATATACAGCAGGTCGGATATAAAGGTGCCAACCAGTACCAATACGGCAGAAACGAAATTAACAGTCAGGATTACGGGATAATCTCTCGCGAGAATAGCCTCGTACGCCATCCTTCCCATTCCCGGCCAGGAGAAGATGGACTCGATAATTACAGAGCCGCCAATGAGACCGGGTAAGATCAGGCCAAACATGGTCACAAAGGGCAAAAGTGCATTCCTGAGGGCATGTTTGTAATGAACCACCTCAGGCGGGAGGCCCTTTGCCCGCGCCGTCCGCACGTAGTCCTGACTCTCCACCTCAAGCATCTGACTTCGAACATACCGGGAGAGCACGGCAATGCCGCCGGTTGCCCCCAGAACAGACGGGAGGAGGAGATGCCAGACCCTGTCCATGGCCCATCTGCCCCAGCCCGGATCTCCGATTCCAAAGGTCTCCATGCCGATGACCGGTATGTGAAAGCTGTTTACCACAAAGATAATCAGGATATAGGCGAAGAAGAACCCGGGTATGGAGATCAAAAGATAGGAGAAGAACGTGGTGCTGCGATCATAGAATCCTCCCCGGGATAGCGCTGAACGAATTCCTACGGGAAACGAGAGCGTCCACGTCAGTATGGTGCCCACAACAAAGAGAGGAAGGCTGTTAAGAAACCGCTCCCATATCTTCTTGAGCACCGGCTGGTTGTCCTTCCAAGAAGCGGTCTTCCCGGTGAAGAGATCTCTGTAGAAGAGCAGGTACTGGACGTGAAGTGGTTCATCTAAATGAAACTCCTTACGAAATCGCTCTACCATCTCCGGCGTGAACTTAGGATTCAGAGGATCAACCTGGCTGGGCTTACCAGGGGCAAGGTGGATGATCAAGAAAGACACGATGGAGACAAAGAAAAGGGTGATGATCTTCTGTATGATGCTTCGACCGATAAATGATACCATGATTAATGACTCTTGTTCGTTGCGTTTCTTGGGTTCTCTGGGTATGCCGACTTAGCCCAATTCTATGCGACCTATACCACCGTAAATACTCCTGAGAAACTCACTGCAGAAAAGAGCATGGGGATATCTTTTTTTGCTCTGCCCTCTAAACAAGGCCCCGTACAGGGCCGTTTCAAACCGACGCACCTCCCCATAAGCCTTAGCACTAAGGTCGCAGCCTGTGTGCGCCGTTTTGAAACGCCCACTCCTTTGAGCGATGGGAGGGCAGAGTCAAAAAAAGACATCTCCATGCTCCTATCAAAGTTTGTTCTATCAATAACCCTGAAGCGTAGCGCAGGGGTCAATCGCTTCTAACTTACTAAACACAATCATCCATCAAGAGCGAAGTCGGGAGGCTGTGCGAGTTTTATCCACTTGTTGAAGTGGTACGTAAAGCTTCCTGTTTTTGTTGGTTGTATTTGCTTATAGGCTGCATTCCCCTGCGCATCGGCCTCCTTAATCACGATCCGTTTGTCCAGAATCGCTGTCCACCTGCCCACGTATAAAAAGGTGTAGGGTTGCTCTCCTGCAATGATTTCATGAAGCCTGTGGCAATAGTGTACCTGCCTATCATGATCGTATTCCTGCCTGATTTTGATGATGAGGTCATCGGCCTCCTCGTTTTTGAAGCCAACGAAATTCAGCTGGTAGGGGTTTGTTTGGCTCGAGTGCCATATCTGATAGAGATCTGGCTCGATGCCCATACTCCAACCCAGCACCAAGGCATCGAAATCCGCCTTGTCCACGCGTTCCTGGATGAACACCGCCCACTCAAGGAGATCGGTGCGCACATCGATACCGATCTGTTTCCACGAGTCCTGCGCAATGGTGAGAATGGCTTTCCGAAGGTCATTGCCGCTATTCGTGATAAGGGTGAACTGAAATGGTTTTCCGTCCTTTTCAAGCAAGCCCTTCTTATTGCGTTTCCAGCCCGCCTCCTCAAGAAGTTCCAGTGCCCCTTCCGGATCATACGGAAGGGGTTTGATATCGTGGTTATAGTAATCGGTCTGCTTCACAAATGGTCCGGTAATCCGTTCACCCTGTCCGTAGAGGACATAGTTAATGATCTTGTCAACATCAATGGCCAAGCCAAGGGCGGTGCGGACACGGACATCGTTGAAAGGCTCCCGCCGCAGATTGTAGCCGATATACGTATATCCGAATGATAACCCGGAAAAATTCTGATATGTCGGATCGTTTCTCAGGCGCTGAACCTGATGGGGCTGAACATCATAGGTGTCTATCGTGCCGGCATAGAACTCCATCTCCTGGGTTAGTGGATCAGGGATTACCCGATAGATATAGGTTGCATAGTTCGGCGGTCCTTCCCAGTAGTCGCTAGAGTGATCCAGCACGATGTACTGATCGGATTTCCACTCTTTGAATACAAAGGGCCCGCACCCGACCGGGTGACGATTGAAGGTGCTCTGCCGCATGGAGAACCCCTCAGGGTCCTTGCCGAGGCGAAGAGCCTCCCTTGTGAGGGCATCTTTGTTGAGGAGGTGTTCCGGTAGCATCCCCATGCCCCACGTCCCAATAGCGGGAGAATAGAGTCGTTTGTAAGTAATTTTGACGGTCAGCGGGTCAATAACCTCTACTGTCTTGACCGGTTCGTAATCTGCAATCCGAGGAGAGAGATTCTTGGGGTTCATGATTGATTCATAGGTGAACTTGACATCGTAGGCATCGAAGATGTGACCATCCTGAAATGGCACGTTGGGCCTGAGGTGGAAGATCAGCATGGGATTATGTTCGGTGGCAGGCAGGAATTCCTTTGCGTATGCAGCTTGTTTCTCCTTTGAAAGCGGGCGATCCGTGCTCATGTATTCCTCTGCCCGAAAGGAGTCAAAGTAGCGCGGCCCCAGGATGAGCGCTATATTCTCAAACAGACCCTGATCAACCGAGGCGAGGGTGAGTTTCACCCTGGCAGGGGCCTTGAAGCGGAGTTGCACCTGTGTTCTGTTCTTGGGATCGCCCGGGTCCTTCTCCTGTTTGGTTGCCACGAATTCGCTGGGAGGAATGAGCGAGATCTCTTTGATATTGTTCAAACAGGCCTTCAACCCGGGCTCTGAAATCTCGGCCCGCTGCCTTGCCTGTTTAATGAAGTCCACTACGTCTTGGCCCCGTGCCCGGCCCAGCCCCGGAACAGGCTCCGATTCATTTACGTAGAAGAACGCCTCTTCAAATACCTCCCACGAAGTGGCAAGACGCCCCCTGAATCGCAGCTCCTCATCGTAGTCGATGAGCCCCTCAAACACCAACAATTGGATCTGGCTGCTAGCCGAATCAGCGGAGAGGATGGGATTCAATATGCTGGCATCACCAATTGATGCTGTAATGTATTCATTGAGGCGGTCCGGATTGCCACGGGACTGCTGTTCATAGGTGGGTACCCAGAAATATGACTGGAGCAAAAAGAGGATAACCAAGATTGGTGTGAATATGAGGACCCTGCGGATAGTCATATGCTTAATCTGGCTCCAGATCCTCCAGGTACTGCATGTTGCATCGCTCCCATGTTGCTTAGTGCTTCGATTCGCAAATACAGTAGCGTATTTTGACGAACGGAACTGTAGGAAAAGCTCACTCAGCACTAAGTCCTGAGTGAATTAATTCGTTATCAAATTAATGAATCGAAGGACTTAGGCCTCCTCGAACAACAGGGAGCATAAGCAATTGGGAATTTAGTGTCAAATTGTTTGATCTACAGGTGGCTGCCATATCTAATGCGTAACCTCGTTCTTCTATTCGCTCAACCAGAGACGAGTTTCGGGGGGTTCTTTCATAATTTTTTCTCTGGCTCCGAGGTACGTTTTATAGCCGCCGCTTAAGCTTCTGGAGGTAAAGCCGTTTTGCACAAGGATACGATGCCCTATATAGGATCTCATCCCTACCGCGCAGAAGGGTATGTAGTTCTTTCCCTTGTCGAGCCCCGGGAGTTCTTCCCGTAACTCGTTCAGCGGTATGTGTAGCGCACCTTCGATTGCTCCGGAGACCTCAAGCTCATCTTTGTTGCGCAGGTCGATGAGAACGTCCTTTTCCCGGTCGAGCGTGCCCATTTCGATCCAGTTGATAGTATCCAGATCGCCTTTGAGCAAGTTCGCTGCCACGAACCCCGCTACGTTAACGGGGTCTTTGGCAGAGGAGTAGGGGGGCGCATAGGCCAATTCCAACTCCTCGAGGTCATACACCGTCATTGCGCCGCGGATGGCTGTGGCGAGCACGTCGATGCGTTTGTCCACGCCGTCCTTGCCGACGATTTGTCCGCCGAGTACCTTACCGCTGCCGGGTGAGAAAAGGAGCTTGATAGTCATAATCGTGGCGCCGGGATAGTACGATGCGTGAGACCCCGAGTGGGTGTAGCTTACGAGGTGGGGAATGGTATTTTGTTTCAAGACCTTTTCCGTAGCGCCCGTTGCAGCAATGGTCAGGTCGAATACTTTGACCACCGTTGTTCCCAGCGTGCCCTTGAAGATAGATCTGCGTCCGAGGGCATTGTCCGCGGCGATGCGGCCCTGTTTGTTAGCCGGTCCGGCAAGCGCGGTCACGGTAGGTTGTCCGGTAACAAAGTCCCTGACCTCCACGGCGTCCCCAACTGCATAGATATCCGGATCGGAGGTCCTCATGGTAGGACCAACCCTGATGCCGCCCTGATCCCCTATTTCGAGGCCGGCTTCTCTGGCGAGCCTGTTCTCCGGTCTAATCCCTGCCGATACGATAACGAGGTCACATTCGATGTCCTTTCCCCTGTCGGTCGAAATGATGATGACGTCGCCCTTCTTTGAGAGCGACTGCACGCGGTGTTCTAATTCACAGATCACCCCCTTTGCTTTGAGGTGGGCGTGAACGATTGCAGCCATCTCGTGGTCGAGGGGGGCCATGACCTGATCGAGCATCTCGACAACGGTGGTCGTTACGCCCCGGTGCACAAGGTTGTCCGCCATTTCGAGCCCGATATACCCTCCGCCAACGACTACCGCTGACCGGGCCCTTCGGCTGTCAACATATGCCTTGATCCGATCGGAGTCGGGCACGCTCCGGAGGCTGAAAACACCGTCGATTTCCGTATTGCTAAAGGGCGGCTTTATCGGCTCTGCGCCGGGGGAGAGGATGATCTTATCGTAAGTTTCGCAATACTGTTCCCCTGTCTTGAGATTTCTTACGGCAACCCGCTTGTGCGGTCGGTCGATGGCGGTGACTTCAGCAAAGATCCTGATGTCGATATTGTACCGTTCCTTGAAAGCATCCGGGGTAGTGACGAAAAGATCATCCCTATCCTCGATGACCTGGCCGATATAGTACGGCAGCCCGCAATTGGCAAAGGAGATATATTCTCCTCGCTCAAAGAGGATGATCTGGGCGCGCTCGTCAAGCCTGCGCGCTCGAGCCGCAGCAGTGGCGCCCCCGGCGACACCTCCGATAATCAACAGTTTGGTTGTCATGATATGCTCCTTGTTCCACAAGAAAAACCCAAAAAATAACCGCACACGTGCAGGCTGCAGAAATTAGAGACTGTGCCGAGGGCTCTTGAAAAAGCCCTGTGAGGGTATTGTCGTCGGATTCAGTTGTTCTTTTCAAATCTCTCTTTTAAGTGCGCAAACCGCTTATCTATTGCCTTCTGATACGCCTTGATATCGTCCTCGGTCAGGTGCCGGAACCTGCCCTGCATCTTGAGGTACGTGTCAACGGGGATAACCTGGTCCGGCACAACGGTCTGGCTGAAGGTCTCGGCGTTTTCCACCTCGTAGAGCGGGAAGATGTTGGACAGCACGGCCAGTCGCATGGCCTCTATGGATAGATTCTCAGGCATTCGCCAGCCCGTTGGACAGGTGGCCAGAAGATGGATAAATCTCGTCCCCTTGACTGACCGGGCCTTCTTGAACTTGGCGATCATATCGTGCGGATAAGCGGCGCAGGCGGTGGCAAGATAGGGGATCTTGTGGGCCAGCATGATCTCGTCGATATCCTTCTTTTGCTCTGATTTGGGGGCCTTGACCGGGGTCGTTGTGGTCCATGCTCCGATGGGGGTGGCACTTGAGCGCTGGATTCCGGTATTCATGTAGGCCTCGTTATCGTAACAGGTATAGATTATGTCATCATTTCTCTCCGCGGCGCCTGAAAGGGCCTGGATGCCAATGTCCAAGGTACCTCCATCACCCGCCCATGCAACCACGCAGATATCGTCCATGCCCCTTTTCCGATATGCTGCCTTAATACCCGCTGCAGTTGATGCGGCTGTCTCAAAGGCGCAATGAAAGAACGGAACGTCCATTATCGACAAAGGCCAGGCACCCGGGATGATGGTCCAGCAGCAGGCAGGCACGGCAAGCACCGTGGGTTTCCCGAGGCCCTTTAATGCCAGCCTCATGGAAAGGGATGCCGCACAGCCCGCACATGCAACGTTTCCGGAGGTCAAGAACTCATCTTCGGGAATCTCCCTGTTGTCGAATCTTTGGTTGAGGCTATACATAGTTCACTCCTATCCACATATCGACATCATCTGGTCGATCATCCTCGATGGTTTTCTGGTATATGCTCTCAATGGTTTTGACACTGATATCCCGGCCACCGAGACCGGCGATATACCCATAGACGAGCGGTCTTTCCTTTTCAGGCAGGTCGTACAGGGCGCTTCTGATCTCCTGGGCCCATATGCCGGTAGCGCCGGGGGAGAAGTTACGATCGATAACGGCCACCTTTTTTTTCCCGCTGAAGGCTGCAATTACCTCTTCCCGGGGAAAGGGGCGCAGCGTCTTGAGCTTGACCATGCCCACGTGTTCCCCTTTGTCGGTGAGCAGATCTATGGCATCCCTACCGGTAGATGCCACGGTCCCTGAGACGGCCATGATTACATCTGCATCATCAGTGCGGTAGGCTTCAACCTGCTGATAGCTTCTTCCAAAGGTCCGGGCAAAGTCCTCGTGAACCTCGGTAATGATCTTCTTGGCCCTTTCCATATCCCTCTGGATCTGCCATCTGAACTCCATATAGGCATCGGGCATGGTAATGCCGCCGAAGGTCCTCGGATTATCAGGATCGAGCCACAGATCGCCGGGATCAAAAGGAGGAAGAAAACCCCTGACCGCTTTTTTATCCGGAATGTCTATTGGCTCGGAAGTATGTGACAGGAAGAATGCGTCCAGCACAACCATGACAGGCAATCTGAGGTTCTCGGCGATCTTGAATGCCATGATCGTTGTATCCAGAACCTCCTGATTCCCCTCGCAGTAAAGCTGGATCCACCCGGTTTCCCTCTGGGACACTGAGTCGGTCTGATCGCTCCAGATTGTCCACGGAGCGGCTGCGGCCCTGTTGACGTTAGCCAGAACCACCGGTGTCCGGGCACCGGCGGCGTAATGGAGCATCTCGTGCATGAGGAACAGCCCCTGGCCGCAGGTTGCGGTAAACGCCCGTGCGCCCCCCATGGCCGCCCCGATACAGGCGGCCATTGCCGAATGTTCCGACTCCACCCTGATGTAATCGAACTCCGCCAGACCCTCAGCCTGCATCGTAGCCAGCTCTTCAATAATGGTTGTCTGCGGTGTAATCGGATACGCCGCAACTACCTGCACATCAGAGAGCATTGCCCCGTAAGCCACTGCCACGTTTCCTGTTAGTACCTTTCTCATCTGCCTACTCCATAAACTTCATCTTCATTGCCCCGCGGGGACATTCATACACGCAGATACCACATCCCTTACAGTAGTCCATATCTGCGCTATACCCATAACCTCCCGGATCCCTCTTGATGGCACACTCCGGGCAGAAGATATAGCAGTTCCCACATTCCGTGCAGGAACCGCAGTTGAAACAGCGTGCGGCCTCGGAGACAGCCTCCTCTTCCGACGGTGATTCGATCACTTCCTGAAAGCTGGTTACCCTTGTGTCAAAAGGTATGGTATGGATCTTCATTCGGGGTCGGGGATCAAAATAGAATGCATTGAGACTCTCATATTCAGCCACATCCGAGCTGGGATTTCTCCTCTTGAAGAGCGCAGTTCCCTTCATGCGGCCGATGCTGATAGTTCCTTTCTCTCCCCACCGAAACTGGTCGAGGTCACCTTGGTCACCGGTAACCCCTTGAAGGAACCGGTCAATTGCCAGGGCAGCGCGCTTCCCCGAGCCGATTCCATGGGTGACGGTATGGGGGATATCGATGATATCGCCGCCGGCAAAGACGCCAGGGTCGGCGGTCTTACCCATCCGGTCGGTTTCAACAACCCCTTTTGTATGGGAGACAAAGGAGGGGAGATCATCGATACGGGTATACTCTCCGATGGCCATGATCATGCCATCGCAGTCCATGTCAACGGTCTCACCGGTCGGCATCGGTCGCCTCCTGCCGGATTCATCCGGTTCTCCGAGGGTCATTTTTTCCAGTTTCATGCCGGTGATTGCCTTGTCTCCGTACACCTCTTGGGGCGTGACAAGAAAGAGTAGCTGAACCCCCTCCTCCTTTGCCATTTCGATCTCCTCCGGGTGAGCGGGCATCTCTGCCTCACTCCTACGGTACACGATGGTTACCGTTGCCCCGAGCCTGCGGGAGGCCCTGGCACAGTCTATGGCACTATTGCCCCCGCCGATCACGGCCATGTGCTTTCCGATGGACGGCTTTTTGCCGAGATTGATTTCCCTCAAAAACTCAAGGGCATGAAAGACGCCTTGCTTGTCTAACCCCCCGATTGTGAGTGCTTGTTCCTCGTAAGCCCCGAGGGCAAAGAATAGGGCATCGTAGTTGCTCTTGAGCTCCTCCCAGGTCATATCCTTGCCTACAGTCACACCCGTCTTGAATTCGATGCCCATCTCATAGAGCCTCTCGAGCTCGCCGTCCAGGATGTCTTTGGGGAGCCGGGAGGGCGGGATCCCATAGCGCATCAGGCCACCAGGCCTTTCATGTGAGTCGTATACGGTTACCGGATAGCCCATCCTTCTCAAATGGTAGGCCACGCTCAGGCCTGCAGGGCCGGCTCCTACGACGGCGATCTTCCTGTCCTTATCCGGCTCGGAGACCGGAACTTTCAGCTTGTTGGAAAGGCCATAGTCACCGATGAAGCGCTCAACCGTGTGAATGGCCACCGCCTCATCGTGGTCTTTTCTGTTGCAGGTGCCCTCGCAGGGGTGGAAGCAGATCCTCCCCATGACGGCAGGAAAGGGATTCTCTTCGGTGATGAGCCTCCATGCCTCTTCGAACCGTGCCTGGCTGGCCAGGTACATATATCCGGTAATGTCTTCGCCGGCGGGGCACTGCAGGTTACACGGAGAAACGCGATCGATAAAGACCGGCTCGGCAAACTTCCAGCTCCCCGTTTTATTTACCAGGCCGGAGGTCGTAGAGACGGCACATAATGGAACGCTAACCTGTTTTTCGGTGTATTTCATCGTTACTCTCCATAATTCCCCTAAAGGGTTGGTAAGCTTTCAGGTATCAGCCGTCAGGTTACAGCAAGGCAAAGGGCATGACATATGCGGGCAAAGACGATTCTTTCACCTTTAGCCTTGCCGTTACCTTTTTCACCATTTCTGAATCCGTACCTCTCTCAATCCATAATCGGTTGGCGGTATGGATTGTTTACTGTTGAACCACTTCGCTTACGGTTTGATACGCCTCTTGAGCGGCAGCAGCATTGTTTTCCGTATGTGCCGGCACATCAGTCTTAATACCCTCAATCAGGCTCTCCATGGTAACTATCCCCAGTACCTTAGCCACGGCACCGAGTATAGCGGTATTGACTATCGGAGACTGGGCAGTCCCTAGATGATACTTTACGGCAATCTTGCCGGCCGGTACCGTGGCAACACGAAAGCCCTTGAACGTATCGGAGAACTCCCCGGGTTCCTTACCGCTATTGATAAGGACGATGCCGTCTTTCTTGAGTCCGTTGGCAAGGGGCATTTGTTCTGCCAAGAGAGGATCGAGAACGACAAGATGGTCTGGCTCGTATATCTCCGTGCGCAACCGTATAGGTTTGTCGTCTACCCGTAAAAATGCGGTCACCGGGGCTCCCCTCCTTTCAACGCCGAAGGCTGGAAAGGACTGAGAGTACTTGCCATCCAGAAACAGGGAGGTGGCGAGGATCTTTGAGGCAACAACCGTCCCCTGACCGCCTCGTCCGTGGAAACGTATCTCAAGCATTCGAAAACTCCTGCTACAGTTTGCCAGATGGTGTGTTACGGCCTTTTATTATAGATAACCGCTAAAACCTTGCAGAGGCGGTTGCCGACAGCTCGATAGCCATGAGGTCTGGTGGAGTCGAAATAGAGGCTATCATTCTCTTCAAGTACCGTAGTCGTGTCGTCGATGTAGAATTCAACCGCCCCGTGCAAGATATAGATGAATTCCTCGCCTTCGTGGCTCAGAAAAACCATATCCTCTTTTTGTCTTGGCTCAAAGGTAGCAATAACAGGCTCCATGTGCTTCCTGGCGTGTTTGTATGCCAAAGATTCGTAAGTGTATCCCTGATTACGTTTGGCCCCAATGACGTCGGGGTATGAAACGGAACGCTCCGCCCCCCTGACCACCGTGAATAATTCTTCTTTTTCCTCAGCCTGAAAGAAATGGGTAATATCAACCCCTAAAAAGGAGGCAATCTTCATGAGGGTGGAGATGGCTGGGGTAACCTGCTCGTTTTCTATCTGGGATATGAGCCCTGTTGAGACTCCCACCCCGAGGGCAGTATTCTTGATGGTTAAGGCCTTGCTTTTTCGCAGGTCCCGAACCCTTTTTCCGATCGTCAGGGCTTGGTTCAGTTCTTTCGCTTTGCTATTTGTCTGTACCATCATGGGCGTTTGTTGAAGGTAGTGTGAAGCAAGGACCTTCTCAAATAATCAGGTTACTTTTTTGGTCGGGCGAAGGGACTGATATTCAGTGAAACTAAATTTATATTAAGTATGCCTAAAATGTCAAGCAAAAAATGGAGCGGCCCCACGTGCCCGCCGCTAGCTGCGCTTCCCCGGCCCGTACCGGCCCGGGACGGGCAGGCGCCGGCACGCGGATCGCGAGCCGCAACCGTAATCTCTCTCCGAGGGGACTGCCGTTCTAGAGCATTGAGAAAGGTAAGGCTATAGGATTCAAAACCGAGCAATGCAAACAGTCAATACGCTTTCCTGTGAGCTTTCAGCCGTCCCCCATGAGCTAAGTCCTCTGTGGCATCAGCTATGAATTCAACAAGCGTCAAACGGAGATCCGACCAGATCACAATAACTTATTCCCGAAGCGAAGATGCAACCCAAGGGGCGGAGCTGTGTCTCGGGCAGCTCATAGTGCGACAGACTGGCTCGACTCAAAAAATGCAGTGGGCGATAATCTGACTGCCTAAGAGAGGCCTGAGGTAAACTAAAGATGTTCTCTTGAAAGAGTTCTTGACTGTTAGAGCTTGACAAAGGAGGCCACATAAAGCATAATGTATCTACTTTATATCGAGGGATAGAACATGATTTCTGTTGGCGTGAGGGAATTGAAAGAGAATTTGAGCCGATATCTCAAGAGGGTAAAGTCTGGAGAGAGGATCCTCATAACAGACAGAAAAAAGGAGTTGGCCATCATCGTGCCATATAGAATAGATCGAGAGGAAGAGGAAATCCTGAACCTCATCCAACGTGGTATTGCTCACTGGAATGGCGGGAAACCGACGGGTATGGCATCCCGGATCGCTTCAAGAGGAAAAACTGTTTCTGAGGCTGTTCTCGAAGATAGAAGGTAAGTAATGGTCATCTACCTTGATACGAGTAGCTTGGTGAAATTGTATGTTGAAGAAGAGGATTCAGGCAAGATAGCGGACTTGGTCGAGTCTTCGAAGGTGACAGCCACCTCCCTGATTGCATACGCCGAAGCTAGAGCGGCATTTGCCCGTAGATTCAGAGAGAAAGCCTTTCCATCTTCTGAATATACACATTTGGTCTCATCTTTTGATGAAGACTGGGATTATTATATGATCATGAGTGTCACCGCAGAACTTGTACGTTTGGCCGGGGGCTTGGCAGAAAAGCACGGTTTGAGAGGCGTTGATGCCATACATTTATCCTCAGCTATAACCTTACGCCAGGAAATATCCGCTCCCGTAATCTTTTCATGTTCCGACCAGAAGCTTCAGAAAGCTTCACAACTTGAAGGCATGGGCATGCCGGAATAGTGACAGCAAATAGCATCCGGAAGCCCGAGTTCGCAATTCCCAATGAGGGCTCAAACCTCCCTCCATCTCCATCTCATGCGATTATCTCGCTCCAATCTGAAAAAGCTTATTTCAAAACGTTGTTGGTAGTACCCAATGTAACCCACGGGGCGGAGCTGTATGTGCGGTAAGCCCTTGAAGCGCTTATTTAGCAGCGTCCAGTTTTTCACTTTATTCGCCTTTGCCAAAATACCCTGGAGCTTGCTGCAGGGAGCTTCATATCTCTATACTGGCATTTTATAAGTAATGATAAATTGAAGAAGAAGATTTCGTTACATGAAAGACAAAGATAGCGTTGACTACCTCAGATATGCTAATGTGGACGCTAATCTTAAGGCGAGAGAGATACCAAACAACATCACAAGGATTCGATTTATGAAACTTGGCAAAATCTTGAGGGAAAAACGAGATCAAATTCTCACTATTGCAAGGCAATATGGTGCGAGGAATGTACGAATTTTCGGATCGATAGCAAGAGGTGAGGGCAAGCGAGACAGTGATTTAGATGTTTTGGTGGAACTGGAACCGGGCAGAAGCCTGCTCGATATCATTGCTATAAAGCAGGATCTTGAAGACCTTCTTAACACAAAGGTGGACGTCGTGACTGAAGCTGCTGTCAGCCCCTACATTCGGGACGAAGTTTTGCGACAGGCAATTAGTTTATGAACAGGGATTGCACGAGATACTTCAACAGGCTGATATTACCAAAACTGCGCTTTAAACTGTGCCCAGTACAAACCTACATAAGGGCTAGATCAAGAAAGGAAATATCATGACGATAAAGCCGTTTTTTATTCGAGCAGAGTGGGACGAGGAGGCGCGGGTATGGGTGGCAACCAGCGACGATGTACCAGGTCTCGCGACAGAGGGGGAAACTGTCGAAAGTTTGATCGAGAAGTTGAAAGTAATGATTCCAGAGCTTCTTGAGGCAAATGGCAATCCTTTGAACGATGAAGTGCCATTCGAAATACTAACGCGCCGGTTTGAATCCACAGCACGCCCAGACATTTGATGTCTGATTACACACAAGACGTGAAGAAGCACTTGCGCGATGCAGGTTAGCGAAACGAAAATTCACGATTCAAGACCAGACCCCAACCTGGCGGCGGCCACCTCAGCCGCAATGAAAAAAAGATTACTTCTCTGCGCACTCCGTGTCTCGAACGAGTCAAGCGAGTGGGCGGTGAAAGACTGCTCCTATTTTTTGAGTAGTAATACGAATTGATCTTTGTATTATCCCGATATATTGAAAAGAACACACGGTAGACTGGCTCGCCGAAGAAAGAGAATCATGCTGTGCAGTTTGTTTCCGGATCGGAATGGAACTTGATCTGACACGGTGGTTCTTCCATCTAGATCTCATGCTGTTATCTGGCTCTAATCTGAAAAAAACGCTGTTTCAAAAGGCCATTGATAGTAATCAATGTAATCCAAGGGGCGGAGCTGTATGCGCGCTAAGCCCTATAAACCATCAGCTATGAATTTGGCAAAAGTCAAACGGAGACTTGACCGATCATTGACTTTCTGATGAAGGTGGTCACGGGTTTCGTGGGATCGCCAGCCCCCCTTATCCGCTTTCTTCGCTAAGAAATCCCATTCATCTCAAAGGAAACTCATTCCGCAACACACCCGGCATCGCAACCCATGGCCATGCTCAACATGGCAAAGGCCCTTTCTAGCCCAAATCGTGCCCCCAGCCCCCGGCAGACCTCAATAGTGTCTGAACTGCAATTTTCATTATCGAATGCTTGACATCTAAAGTATGAAATCATATTCTTATTGCATATTTTTGCAGGGAGGGTTCCATGCAAGCCAAGGTAGCCGAGCGGGGGCAAGTGACAATTCCTAAAGCGATTAGGGAGCGTTTAGGGATTGCCCCCGGGACTTTGCTGGATTTTAAAGCGGAAAACGGACGGCTTGTTGCTGACAAAGCCGAACCGGTGGACAAGCTTGCGGCCATCTACGGGCGTTTCGGGTCGGGCCGGAGTACAGATACGGTGATGGCCGAACTGCGTGGAAAAGAATGATTACGGCGGTCGACACCAACGTCCTCATAGACGTTTTGGAACCAGACCCGGTCCACGGAAGAGGATCTTTGGATCTTCTTAGAAGGGCGATGCGCGAGGGTAGTGTTGTGGCGTGCGAAGTGGTATGGGCAGAGGTGGCGACTGCCTATGCCGACCGAATAGACAAAGTGCTGGAGGCTTTGTCACAGGCCGGTATCAATTTTTTACCAATGACCGAAGCAGCGGCTGTCAAATCAGCCGAGTACTGGCATTCCTACCGACGCAGATCCGGGAAGGGAGGGCGAATTGTTGCTGACTTTCTGATCGGCGGACATGCGATGGTTCAGTGCGACCGCTTGTTGACGAGAGACAGGGGCTTTTACCGCGATTATTTCGAAACGCTTGTGCTTCTGACTCCAGCTTGAGTGCCATAATCATCAAGTAATACAGACCAATCAACCAGATAGACGAAGGTCAATATTTCACCAACCCCTTTCCCGGTAGCAACAACATCCCCAGTACAAACGAATATCGCTGTTTTTGGGCCTGAAACGTGCCATAGTGGGTTCAAAATTGCCGCTTTTTAGAAACTATTTATACCAACTTGCATTCAAACGGTTACTATTTATAGAGGTCATTGCGAACGAATGTGAAGCAATCCCTGGCCCAGACCCCTGGCCCAGACCTGGCTTAAGATAGATAATTGTATGCCCCAAAAAACCAGAATCGTGCCGAGATTCCATTATGTTCGTATCTCGTCGCGCCAGGGCAGGCTGGCTGCCATAAGTGTAGTGATGGAGAAGCACCTATGCAGGATCAGCAGGAACAATAGCATACACAAATCACGTCGCGCCAGGGCAGGCTCAATAGAATAGATTGCTTCGTCGCTTCCCCGCCTGCCGGCGGGCAGGACTCCTCGCAATGACATGATTGCAACTTGGTATTATTGCTGTTTCAACCACATAGTGTGGCCCGACTCCAATTTCAACATCCCGTTTTTGCCATAGATGGGGCGGGCATGTCGAGAGATGAATTTATCAATCTTCTTGATAGATAAGTATGGGAGAGACCTCTACCCTCTGATCTCTGAGCTTTTCTGTAATTTTTTCAGATAAAAAAGTTAATTATTTAAGGTCGTCCCCCTTTACAAGGGGAAAGAGAAACGGCCATAAATAATCCCGATAGGCTGGAGGACACAAAAAAGGGAAGAAAGAAGGCTTTCAAAACAACCCAAGGCAGACTGTTAAAGATAACTTACAAGCCTGAGGGTGATGATTTAATCGTGATTACCGCTATGGCCAAGGGAGAGTAACATAATGAAGATAGAATATGATAGAGAAGTCGATGCCCTCTACGTGCGTCTCCAAGAAAAATATGTGGCTCGCACGGTGGAGATAGAAGAAGGATTAAATCTGGACCTTGATGGTAGCGGCAAGCTAATAGGCTTGGAAATATTAGACGCTACGGAAAGATACTCTTTGGCTGATATTTTCAATATCTCCACTGAAAACCTAATACTGGAAAAGGACCTGGTGAAAAGAGCCGGCTAGGGCATCGGGCCAACCCGGTTGGATTATCAATCCTGCACCTCATACCCCTTGAAGTTATGCACGCTCTGCACGAACGTCCCGCCACTTTGAATCTGGCAACAGTCAAACGGAGACTTTATCCGTTCAGTGTGATTCACATCTGACATTTTGATTTTACCGTGTATTATACATTTGTGTATAATACACTATAGCACAAGGTACAAAATAGGAACGGCATGATTCCTTTCAAATACGGAACCATAGTATCAGGCAGAGATTTCTGCGGAAAGGAAGCTTTGCTTGAGCAAATTATCAGCTATATCGAATCGAACTTGACAAAATATTATCCTTCGAGTAAATTTGCCCATAGTCTAAATAACTCGCGATAATTTCACCCTAAAGGTAAAGATGGCAGACTTTATCCCAAGATATAACGAAGAGGTAATCAGAGAAGACCTAAATCGCAAAATGGTATTCATGGCCGGTCCCAGGCAGGCAGGAAAAACAACCTTTGCAAAAGAGCTTATCCATAAATCAGGAGGTTCAGTTGATAACCGGTATATGAACTGGGATGCGGCAGATGACAGGGAAAGGATTATCCAGGAACATTTCCCGGCAGGAAGCGGGTTGTTGGCCCTTGATGAGATTCATAAATATTCCAGGTGGCGACAGATTGTTAAAGGCCTGTATGATAAGCGAAGCGAAGATATACAGATACTTGTTACCGGCAGTGCAAAACTGGACCACTACAGACATGGCGGGGATTCTTTGCAAGGGAGATATCACTTTCACCGGCTCTATCCACTTTCAATGGCTGAAATTAAAACTCGGTCAACTTCAGACCTGCGACACTTACTCTATTATGGCGGTTTCCCAGAACCTTTCCTTTTAGGATCTGAAAAAGAGACCAAAAGATGGAGCAGAGAATACCGTTCCCGCCTGATCCGGGAAGATCTTCAGGATCTTGAACGAGTAAAAGACTTGGCCTTGATAGAACACATGGTTTTGAGGTTGCCCGATCTTGTTGGCTCACCCCTCTCCATCAATGCCCTTAGGGAAGATCTGCAAGTATCGCATAAGACCGTTGCCCGGTGGATAATGATTCTCGAAAACCTCTATCTGATCTTCAGAATATATCCTTTTGGTGCGCCTAAAATAAGGGCAGTGAAAAAAGAGGCAAAACATTACCATCTGGATTGGACAGTGGTAAAGGATATTGGAGCCCGGTTTGAAGATATGACAGCGTGTCACCTTTTAAAGTGGTGCCACTTTATTGCAGATACAGAGGGCCGTGATTTTGAACTCCGGTATTTCAGGGATATCGATAAAAGGGAGGTCGATTTTGTACTCACCGAAGACGGGAAGCCAATTCATTTTATTGAGTGTAAGAAGTCTTATAGAGGCAGAAATATAGCGCTGAGATATCTCAAACAGCGATTTCCACAAGCTAAGGCAACCCAGATATTTCTGGAAGAAGGTGAGGATTATATGGACAAGGATGGAATTCGTTCGCAATCCGCTGCAAGTTTCCTTGCTACTCTTGTATAACCAAATCACCATGCGCTATACGCCGTGCCCTTTTATATCTTTGCGGCTTGTCCGCCGTTTTTCTGGAGGGCCTGACCACATTCAGAAATATGTTTAAATCGTTTTGTCCCGAAAGCCAAACAAACTAAAAAACGCTCTGGAACTGATATTTGCCAGGGAACAAAAGTCATACGAAAACTACATCAGCCTTTTGACCGATATTCAGCTCAGGTGTCTAATGGCAGTCGCAAGGCAAGGTGGAAAGGGGGTCACTTCCATCTCATTCCTGAAATCAGCCGGATTTAACAATCCGTCGTCCGTTCGCAGAGCAGTTACGCGAATGGTCAACATTAACATTTTGTTTGAAAGTGGCGGGGAATACAAGTTCATAAACCCTTATTTCAGGGCCTGGCTCATCCATAAAGGATAACCCCCTGTGCCCCCTGCCTTCTAAATATGCACTATCGTACTGGGGCCGGCCCCAAAGGGGCTGAGTGGTTTTCATTGCGGCCACCTCAGCCGCAATGAAAAAAGATTACTTCTCTGCGCACTCCGTGTCTCGAACGAGTCACGCGAGAGGGCGGTGAAAGACTGCTCCATGCATGTTCTTGCAGATTCCACAATCCAAAATCGGCCTATCCAACAACCTGAATCCAGGGTGGAGAGCGAGAATCAAACGGAGGTCTGACCCATTCATGTATGATGGCGGTTTGCATGCGCAATCAAGCAGTTCGAGCGAATGGCACTATTTTGGCCTCTATTTTTTGAGTAGTAATACGGGTTGATCTTTGTATTATCCCGAGATATTGAAAAAACACACGGTAGACTGGCCCGCCGAGGACAGAGAATCATGCTGTGCAGTTTGTTTCCGGATCGGGATGGAACTTGATCTGACACGGTGGTTCTTCCATCTGCATCTAACTTTTGTCTCGCTCTAATCTGAAAAAAACCGTTGTTTCAAAACGCCATTGATAGTAATCAATGTAACTCAAGGGGCGGAGCTATGTTTGCTGCTAAGCGCTAAGCCCTATAAGCCAACAGCTATGAATTCAACAAGAGTCAAACGGAGACCTGACCTGTTGATTAATCCTGTAAATCCTGTCCAACTAATAAATCCTGTCTCGTTAAATTGTAGGGTTGCCAGCCAACCCGGGTGGATTATCAATCCTGCACCTAATATCCCAGAAAGTTATGCACGCTCCGCACGAACGTCCCCTTCCCCAATCCAGCTCACGGAGCAAAGGCATTGAGTGTTTTGGAGGCATCTTTGAGCAAGGCCCCTCAGCATCACAAAGAAATGGTTGACTCTGATAAGGATTGGTGGCATTTGGTTGAATAGGTTCGCAAGTAACCAGAGCTCCTCACCACCAGAAGGGAGGTGATCTAGATGGTCGAGAGGAAGATTCCTTCTAATTTAGTATCCAAACTCACTTATTTAGAAAGGGAGATTCGCAAGCTAAAACAATCCGCAAAAAAGGAAACACGGGGAAAGCAGGCAAGAGAATTAAAATCACTTAGGGGATTGTTAAAAGGCGTAAGGATTGAACCAGATGAAATTGAAGAGGCCAAGCGGTCTTTGTATAGAACCAATTACTAAGGGGATACAATGGCCAATTATGTAACGGATAGCCTATTCCTCTGGGGCCATATGCACTTGAGGATATGATAAAGAAGTTTGATTTGCCCGCAGATATTTTTGATAAATAAATCATGCCCCGCCAACCCAGACTCGACGCCCCCGGCCTCTTGCAACATGTGATGGCCCGGGGAATTGAAGGAAGGGAAATCTTCAAGGACGATAAGGACCGCGAATCCTTCCTCGACCGCCTTGCAACTGTCCTTGAAGAAACCCAAACGCAATGCTACGCGTGGGCCTTGATTCCAAACCATTTTCACCTCCTCCTCCGCACCGGTCAAACATCTCTGAGCAAGGTCATGCGTCGCCTCATGACTGGATACGCAGTTACCTTTAACAAACGCCATAAGAGAAGCGGCCACCTCTTCCAAAATCGCTATAAGTCAGTTGTCTGTGAAGAAGATCCTTATCTTTTGGAACTCATTCGCTACATCCATCTCAACCCTTTACGAATAAAAATGGTGCAGGATATCAAAGAACTGGACAAATACTCCTGGACGGGCCACAGCGTTATCCTTGGCCATCGCAAAAACCCCCTCATCTCAAACCATGCTATGAGCTATCAGCCATCAGCTATGAGCTCTTCTGACAAAGCACTGAAGCCCTTGGCAGAAGCAACCATCGAGGATGTCTTACTCCATTTTGGTGACACTATTAAAGTTGCTCGCAGAAGATACCGCCAATTCGTCAAGAACGGAATAGATCAAGGAAAGCGCCTTGAACTGCAGGGAGGCGGTCTGGTCCGAAGTGCCGGTGGCAACAAAGTGGGCCTCCTCGGGCGAAAGAAAGAAGAGCGAGATAAAGGTGATGAACGGGTTCTGGGTAGCGGTGATTTTGTGATGAATGTAATCAAGGAAGCGAACGAATTATTGGATGAAAGAGCTGAATTCAATCTTACGCTGGATGAATTGGTTTCAAGGGTATGCTCGCGATTTGGGATAATGTTTGATGAGTTGGTATCGAAAAACCGCAGGCGGAGGCTCAGCCAAGCGAGAGCCGCTGTGAGTTATTTGGCAGTAGACAAGCTGGGGTATACCGGGGAAGATGTCGCAAGGCTGTTGAAAGTAAGCGGGCGAAGTGTAAGTAATTGCAGGGAGAGGGGTAAAATACTTCTTGACAATAAAGAAACGATCAGGGAGTATTTGTTATAAGTCCAATATGTAACAGCGTCCCCTATTACTCTATGCTCCATGCTTCACCGAATAACCGATAACGGCTAACAAGCATCGCTCTGAGCCATCAGCTTGTGAGCTACTTTTGCTATTCTCTAATTAACAAATAACCAATAACAAATTGCGAGGTGGGAATTGTGAAAGGGGGCTTCAAAGGGTTTGCTACGAGCCTTCGTCAGAGGGAACGGTTATCCCCTGACCGAAGGCTCTTTTTTTCACCGAAGCGGCCAGCCTTTACAACCCTATCTGGCAGCAGGGTTAGCGAAAGGAAAATTCACGATTCAAGACCAGACCCCAACCTGGCGTTGTATGATGGTAAATTTGCATGCGCAGTCAAGCATTTCGAGCGAATGGCACTATTTTGGCCTCTATTTTTTGAGTAGTTCTACGGATTGATCTTTGTATTATTCCGATATATTGAAAAAAGAGACGGCAGACTGGCCTGCCGAGGAAAGAGAATCATGCTGTGCAGTCTGTTTCCGGAACGGAATAGAACTTGATCTGACACGGTGGCTCTTCCATCTAGATCTCATGCTGTTATCTGGCTCTAATCTGAAAAAAACCCTGTTTCAAAAGGCCATTGATAGTAATCAATGTAATCCAAGGGGCGGAGCTGTGTTTGTGCTAAGCCCTATCAGCCATCAGCTATGAATCTAGCAATACCCAAACGGGTGACCCGATCATTATTTCACCGCAGTTCATCTGGGGCTCCGGTCTCAGCTTGAGATATTGGCAGGTCATGCCCTTCGTGCAGCCAAACGCATATTCGGCATCCCCAATTTCCGGTATTACGCCCTTGCCGATGGTATCAAAGACATTCTGAGTCGTTCACGTCGCGGTATCGACGTGAAAGTCACTGGAAACAGCCTCAACTGGAACTTCCGCTCTTGCTCTGAAAAAATGGGGAAGCTCCAATCTATTTACGCTTGACAAATAGCACTGTAAGTATATACTTTAGGCATATACTTGTGATGGAGGGTAACAATGAAAACAGCAAAACTGTTTAAAAATGGGCAAAGCCAGGCAGTCAGACTACCCAAGGAATTCAGGATGGCGGGTACCGAGGTGTATATCAAAAAACACGGGGAGGCGATCGTCCTCATACCGAAAGAAAGCTCATGGACCCTTCTGTTTGAGAGCTTGAACCATTTTGAGAAGGATTTTAAGATAGAGCGAAATCAACCTGGAGAAAATCAGAAGCGAGAGCCCATGTTCCAATGAAATACCTCTTGGACACAAATATCTGCATATACATCATCAATGAAAAGCCAGGGAATGTTTTGAGAAGATTTGAACAATACCCGGTTCATGAATTCGCGATTTCTTCAATAACACATGCGGAACTTCAGTACGGAGTTACGAAAAGCAAGCATAAAAACAGAAATCAAGAGGCTCTTGATGAATTTTTGCTGCCGCTGACCATCCTTCCTTTTTATGGCAAAAGGTTGGTTGAATGTTATGGAGAAATAAGGGCATTTCTGGAATCCAAGGGAAAGATAATCGGTCCCCTTGACACCATGATAGCCGCCCATGCCCTAAGTCTGGACCTAACGATTATCTCAAACAACATCAATGAATTTTCCAGAATCCCAAATCTCAAATGCGAAGATTGGGTGTCCGAAGTATGATGTCCTTTATATACCCCCCATCCCATCTCCTTGCCTTCCGAAGGATTGTTCATAATAGAAATTCAGGCACCTGAATTTCTATTACAAAAGAAAAATAGAACAAAGACAAAGGCCGTAAGTATTTGAAATCCATGCCAAAAATTCACCGCAATTACTTTTGTTATCAAAGTTTGTTTTGTGTGATTTGCACCAAGGCCTCAATCGTCATATGAATTTGATGGTAATGACATCGGGCTTACGGAAAGAATGCATGAAACAGAAGCAATGAATAATGAAGTATAGTGTCCCTGGAAAATTGCAAAGAATATCGAATGTCACAAGCCATGAAACTTAAGAAAATAAGGGCATACCCCTTCACCGAAATTGTTAAATAAGTATTGTGTCCCCAGAAATGTAAATAGCCTTGACAAAAACCTCCGCCGGCGGATTGGCATTCACCACTTCCATCCGGGAAGTGATGAAGGACAAAAAAATCACCCTGATCCTGTTAATCCTGTCCAAGAAAAAAAGTCTTTGGCCGAAAAGACACTCGAAGATGTATTGCTCCACTTCGGCGACACCCTTAATGTTGCTCGCAGAAGATACCGCCAATTCGTCAAGAACGGAATAGATCAAGGAAAGCGCCTTGAACTGCAGGGAGGCGGTCTGGTCCGAAGTGCCGGTGGCAACAAAGCGGGCCTCCTCGGGCGAAAGAAAGAAGAGCGAGATAAAGGTGATGAACGGGTTCTGGGTAGTGGTGATTTTGTGATGAATGTAATCAAGGAAGCGAACGAATTATTGGATGAAAGAGCTGAATTCAATCTTACACTGGATGAATTGGTTTCAAGGGTATGCTCGCGATTTGGGATAATGTTTGATGAGTTGATATCGAAAAACCGCAGGCGGAGGCTCAGCCAAGCGAGAGCGGCTGTGAGTTATTTGGCAGTAGACAAGCTGGGGTATACCGGGGAAGATGTCGCAAGGCTGTTGAAAGTAAGCGGGCGAAATGTAAGTAATTGCAGGGAGAGGGGTAAAATACTTCTTGAAAATAAAGAAACGATCAGCGAGTATTTGTATACGTTCAATATGTAACAGCGTCCCCTATTACTAACGCGCCGGTTTGAATCCACAGCACGCCCAGACATTTGATGTCTGATTACACACAAGACGTGAAGAAGCACTTGCGCGATGCAGGTTAGCGAAACGAAAATTCACGATTCAAGACCAGACCCCAACCTGGCGGCGGCCACCTCAGCCGCAATGAAAAAAAGATTACTTCTCTGCGCACTCCGTGTCTCGAACGAGTCAAGCGAGTGGGCGGTGAAAGACTGCTCCTATTTTTTGAGTAGTAATACGAATTGATCTTTGTATTATCCCGATATATTGAAAAGAACACACGGTAGACTGGCTCGCCGAAGAAAGAGAATCATGCTGTGCAGTTTGTTTCCGGATCGGAATGGAACTTGATCTGACACGGTGGTTCTTCCATCTAGATCTCATGCTGTTATCTAAATAGAGTTTTATCCATAGTCCCGCCAGAGAAAAGGCAAGAAACTTCTAGTTTGGCTTTGGCCGGAGTCAAAGCCTGGGGATGGGTGATCTTGAGGCGGGATTATTGATAAAACAAAGATG
>Ga0307380_10000648_pt1 | contig 52836 bp, 44 predicted proteins | sample UN3MG_FD_202239 | JGI IMG/M metagenome (GOLD analysis project Ga0307380, IMG submission 202239) | Soil microbial communities from Risofladan, Vaasa, Finland - UN-3 | ecosystem: Environmental > Terrestrial > Soil > Coastal area > Acid sulfate soil | place: Finland: Risofladan, Vaasa | collected... | reverse complement strand
CCTCTGTGGTGCCAGGTATAGGGAAGCCCTGATAAAAATGGACTCATGGCATGTCTACAAGTGTCCTTCTTGCGGGCTGGGATTTTTAGATCCGAAGCCTTCAGAAGAAGATATAGCAAAACTTTATAGCAAGGAATATTCCGAGGGACATTTTATAGGGGGAGGAAAGCTTGACTCGCCTGAATTCAAGAAAAGGCTTAGTCTTGAAACGCATCAAATACGGTTTTTCAAGGGAATAAAAGGAAAAGGGAGAGTCTTAGATGTCGGTTGTGGCTATGGGTATTTTCTGGCGGCATGCCGCAACTATGGATATGATGTACAGGGGCTTGATATCTCAGGATGGGCATCGCAACATGCCACTTAAAAACTTGGCCTTTCTATAACTTTTGGGTTGATAGATGGGGTAGAACTACCACACCAGAGTTTTGATATCATCACCATGTGGCATTTTCTTGAACACACTTCCGACCCCCGAAAGGCAATCTTAAAGGCCAGAGATTGGTTAAAAAATGATGGTGTTCTTATAGTAGACGTCCCTAATCATGAAGGAACAGATGCCCGCAAGAACTGGAAAGAATGGGTTGGATGGGACTTACCATACCACTTGTACCACTTTACTCCCCAAACAGTGAAGCAGCTACTCCGGATATGTGGCTTTCATGTGATGAAGACCAAAGACTACCATTCTGAAACGGTAAAAGAAGCATTGAAGCGTATTCCAGTGGCCAATTTATTTGCCAGGATCATCTCAAAAATGTTCTCCGGGCATAGCATAGCTGTTGTTGCCAGGTTGGATGACCATATATCAACAAGATAACAGTTATTTGTTATCGCGTAATCTTGAAAAGGATTAACATTCTCGCGTCAGGGTGTCTTTATTCCTCAAGCCTAATAAAATCTTTAGACGCCTTTTTGTTTATACAATCAAAGCTTTTCCACAACCAGCGCTTTTCTTCCTAAATAAGGTATTGTATCGCTCTTGTTTTAAGATTCCGAACAAATTTCTTATTGTTCTCCCGGATTTTATTTTCGAATAAGAAAAAATCTTTGAGTAGTGAAGTTATCACAAAGCCCTGATTGAATTATCACCGTGTTAGTGCAGATCCTATCTCCATGAGTTTGTCGTCAATTATGGGAATTACCTCATCTACGCTTAACTCTTCAAGGCATCGGCTCACCTCACTATTATTGCAACCCTTTTGCCTGCATGGTACACACGGGAGATTCTTAGTGATAATTTTATGTTGCCTACCCCTTGGGGCCCAATTTACAGGGGAAGACGGTCCGAATATTGTAATAGTCGGTGTACCGACTGCTGCAGCAATATGTATAGGAGCACTATCTATCCCGATTAATACGCTGCATCTATTGAGAAAAGCAGCCAAATCCCCAAGAGAGATCTTTCCTGCCAGGTTATGAACATTTATTTTACAGCTCTTCGCTATCTCAGATGCCCTATCTCTTTCATCAATTGAACCTGTTATTAGTATAGAGACCTTATATTTTGAGCCTATATAATTGATTAGTTTTATATAATTTCTAATTGGCCATTCCTTGTATTTCCACCGGGAAAAAGGATGCAGGGCAATTATAGGCTTATCAGAAGGCACTTGTTCTTTCCTTAAGATATTTTCCGCATCTATTTCCTTTTCTTTTGTGACAATGAGCTCTGGAGAGGTATCTTCGATGGTTAGGTTAAAAGGGGCTAAAATATTCAGGTTGTGCAGTGCAGAATATTGCTGTATTTCGTTCGCTGGTTTAACTAGATGAGTAAAAAGCCTATTTCTCCACAATGTGCCGTCATCTGCATATCTTCCTATCCTCAACATTGCCCCACTCAATAAAGATAGTATAGCACCCCTTGTTCCGGCTCTCAAATCGATGGCAACTTCAAATCTTTTCTTTCGTAGGTTTTGAAAAAAGCTTTTGTGGTAAAGTATTTTATCTTTAAGACTTCTTTTATCTTTTTCCACTGATATCAGACCATCAACCCATGTACAGTCCTCTATCAATTCTTTTGCGTGTTTCCTTACAATCATGAAGATCATGCTCGAAGGAAAATTGTCTCGTAGTGCCTTTATGGTAGGGATTGTAAGCACTACATCACCTATATCCCCCAACTGTATCAGTAGAATACTTTTGATGTTATCTAATGAGAAGTTTTTGCCTTTAACCAACATTTGTTTCGCCTTTATTTTTTTTCGGGCATCCATGCAGATGCCAGATAAGTAACTGAGCGTACACAATAAATTTTTTCCTTATCGAATTTTTGAAGCCACCAGTAAATAATAGGCCTGTGAGAGAGAGAATGATGTTGGCTAGCAACCTTAAAAATATAACTGAATGGAATAACGGATAGGAGTGTGGGTGCCACTTTTTAAAAAAAAGATACCTTGATTTATAAAACATAATCCTTGAATTTAAAGTATTTCCCACTGTCTTTCCCTGGGCGTGGAATATTTTTGCCGTGGGGACAAAATAAATAGCCCATCCATCACGCTTCATTCTGTAAGCCCAATCAGTCTCTTCAAAGAAGAAGAAATACCTCTCATCAAAGAGTCCTATATCGTCCATAGCCTCTTTTCGGGCTATCAAACAGGCGCCAATGCATGAATCTACTTTTAAAGGAGATACGTATTCTCTTCTTTTGCTTGGAAATTTTTTAGGCAATAAGATTCTTAGAAGAGTCTCGTTAGAAAGAAGGGTTAACGTCGTAGGAAAATTAGCAATAGAATTTTGACTTGAACCATCAAGATTTAACAGCTGCCCGCATGCCATGCCTGCCTCAGGATTAGCTTCCATAAAATCAAAAAGCTCTTTTACAGCTCCATTGGTCAATACAGTATCAGTGTTAAGCAATAGGGCATAATCGCCATTCATCTGCCTGAATGCCTGATTATTTGCAGCAGCAAAACCTAAATTTTCCGTATTTTTAATTATTTTAATAGTTGGATATTTTTCTCTCGTCGCTTCTACTGTCCCATCAGTAGAATTATTATCCACAACCCAAACCTCAAAAGATATCCCCTTGACTGTTTCAAATACGGAATACAAACAATCAAGCAACAGGCCTTTTGTATTAAAACTAACGACAATGATAGAGATATCCAATTAATCCTCTTTTATTTTCTTTGCCTCATCTATAAGCATAACTGGTATATCATCTTTAATTTCATATAAGAGCTTACACTTATCACATATAAGCCCATCTCCAGCTGCATTTAAGTTAATCTCCCCCTTGCACTGTGGGCACACTAAAATTTCCAGCAGTTCTTTGCTTATAGCCATATCTATACCCTCCTCTGATTAGTTTGCTGTGTTTCTAGAGTGTGTCAGGTGTAACCAATTAACGAATTCATCTAATGAAACCAATCAAACCATTTTATTCATTAAATACTTCTTTAACCGTGTTAAAAACCATATCCACTGTAATCTTCTTCATGCATGACATATCATCACATTTCTTTTTAAAACATGGACTACACTCAAGGCCAGCCCTGATAACTTTGTGTTTTGATCCATGGGGCCCAGTTTTAAAAGGAGAGGTAGGACCAAAAAGGGCTATCACTACAGGAGAGGTCATAGCTGCTGCTACATGCATTGGGCCAGTATCAGTAGATATTACCACGGCGCATTTTTGATAAAGGTATGCCAATTCTTTTAAACTACTCTTTCCAGCTAAATTTAGAGCTTTTGTATTCATCCTTGATAGAATAGTTTTTATTGCTTTTGTGTCACTTTCACTTCCAGTGAAAATAACCACTGCTCCCAATTCTTCTTTTATTCTATCTGCCAGGCAAGCAAATCGATCCAAGCCCCAGAGTTTGGTTTCCCATTTGGCCAGTGGATTAACTGCTACCAAGGTTCTGTCATTACCAATCTCTTGTAAGAGATGATTAACATATCTTTTATCTGTAGCATCAGTGGGAATTTGGCCATTCCAGTCAAGCTCAGTTACTCCCAAGTATCTGGCGATATATAAATATCTCTCAAGGGCATGTATATTTGTATCAGGAATGGCCACTCGTTCATTAACAAAAATAGAACTAGCCTCTCTTCCTCCATTAAGCGCAATTTTTCTTCTCCCTCTGGCAATGAAGGTTAATATGCCACTTTTAAAAAGTCCTTGCAGATCAACGACAATATCATATTTTTTTTTCTTAAGCTCTTTAAGAAAGTTGGCCACCTCTTTTCCAACGCTGCGATATTCGCCCTTCTTAATAATTCTCTTTATCCAGGCCTTTCGAGGAAAAACTATCAACTGATCTATATCAGGATGATCCTCTATTATGCCAGATGCATCTTCCTCAACCACCCAGTCAATATTAGATAAAGGGAATCTATCTTTTAAAACTTCCAGGAAAGGCAAGCTATGAACAACATCACCGATTGCGCTCAATTTAATTACTAAGATATTTGGATTGTTATTCATTAAGTTATTTATCCTGTTTCAAAATCCATTGTACTGCACGTAATAGGTCTTCTGCCACATAAGCAGGTGTTATACTTTTATGAGGCATACTATATTTTAATTCTCCCTTGCCATAACCGGTTAATATCAAGATACCGGGTAGATTTGCATTATGTGCAAATTCTATATCAAGTAAGCGATCCCCGATTACGTATGATGTTTCCATATCAATATCTAATTCAACTTCAGCTTGTTTTATAAGGCCTACATTCGGCTTTCTACAACTACACTCCCTGCTATATTCAGGCACAACTCCATCTGGATGGTGTGGGCAGAAGTAAATCCCATCCACATGTGCGTTATCTTTTGTCAATTTCAACTCCATTAACTCGTGGATCTCGTTTACCAATTGTATGGGAAAGTAACCTCTCGCTACACCTGATTGGTTAGAAGTTACCACAACGATGTGATTATTCTTGTTTAAAAGGAATATGGCCTTTCCCACACCAGGCAAGAGCACAAATCGGCTTATATGATTTATATAACCACGTTGTTCGTTAATAGTGCCATCTCTATCTATAAATACTGCCGGTCGCATCTCATTCAATTTTAGATTTTTAAATTTTTAATTCTTTTTTCAAACCTTCCATTTGTTCCCAAACCTCTCCTGGCTCAATGGATAACATACACCTATGATCGGAAGGACACACCTCTTTTAAACAGGGGCTACAATCTATACTATGCCTGATTATTCTTGCATTACTACTAACCGGACTGGTTACAACATGATCAGTAGGGCCAAAAATAGCCACCAAGGGAATATTAAAAGCAGCAGCAATATGCATAAGCCCGGAATCATTTGTTAAAAAAAAATTACATCTCTTGATTAATGCCATTGCTTGACGTAATGTCGTATGTCCACAGAGATTGACAGGATTGGCGGTATGCATTAAATTTGCTACCTTAGCAGCTATTTCTGTCTCGGAAAGAGAGCCGAATATTACTACCTTGGCATTCCATCTTTTGGCAACCCACTCGCCAATAACAGCAAATTTTTCTTCTGGCCATCTCTTAGCCGACCCATACTCAGCACCTGGATTAATTCCAAAAATAAAAGAAGTATCTTTTATGCCCATAGAAGATAACATTAAAGAGCCTGACCTGCTATCCTCGTCGTTAACATATAAAATAGGCTCTCTTTCTTCAACATGCCAATCCATAGCCTCTATGAGACTTAGAAAATATTCAACTTGATGAACTAAAAGAATATGTTGATCCCTTTTCACTTTATGGGTCAATAAAAATCCTCTTCCATCTGTAGTGTAACCAACCCTATATTTAACCTTTCCTGTATAGGCAAGAAATGCGGCCTCAAAGGCATTTTGAAAGAGAACAGCAAGATCGAATCTCTCAGCCCTCAGCCACGATATAATCCTTACTAATTCTTTTAATGAGGTAAAAATACTGTCACCTTTGGCGAAGATCATTGTTTTGTCCACTGAAGGATGATTCTCTAAAAGTGGAATAACCCAAGGTTTAGCCAAGACTGTTATCTGAGCATGAGGGAAAGTCTTTTTAAGTGCCATTAGTGAGGGGATCATCATTACTGTATCCCCTATCCAATTAGCAGATCTAACCAGTATTTTTCTAACCTCCTGATTTGAGATTTTATGCCTGGACCTGACTCTCATTTTTTTCCACATTTGATTGAATAATTCCCTGCTTGATGCTCTCAAAAAAGGTATTCGCACCAGAAAGAAGACCTATCTTTATAGTTAATATAGCAATGTCCAAATCAGGATCAATTTTACTGTCAATCCTTATCCAATCTTTCTCTGTGGTCAATAAAAAATCTACATTTGATTGTTTTTTCCACGATACAAGCTCTTCTATCTCATGCTTGCTAAAAAAGTGGTGGTCAGAAAAAGCTTTAAAGTGCACGATATTGGCCCCACAACTTTTTACCGTCTCTAAAAAATCATCTGGATGTGCTATCCCTGCAAAAACCACAACATTTTTCCCTTTCAAAATATCCGGCGGATGTGTATTACCAGCAAGGGGAAATATGACTTGATTAGGAAAATACTTAGATCGAAAGATCGATTTCGCAGGGAAATTTTTTTTAAAATAATCGACGAGCTTACCTCCAGAATGCGTATTTGTGCATTTGGTGATAACAATAATATCCGCTCTTTTTATCTGCTCAATCGGCTCCCTCAAAGGGCCCAGGGGTAGCAGCGATCTGTTTCCAAATCGTCTTTTAGCATCTACGAGAAGAATATTCACATCTCTATGCAATGATATGTGCTGATACCCATCATCTAATAACAGTAACTCTGAATTAAAAAGTTTTAAGGCGAGAGATCCAGTTTTATATCTTTTTTTGGATATTAATACAGGCACAGAAGATAATGTTGTAGCTAACATAACTGGTTCATCTCCTGCATCATCGACAGATGCCAAAACCGTTTTTCCATCAGATACAACAAGGGAATCATTGCTTCTCTTTCCTTTATAACCTCTTGAGAGGATAGCTACCTTAAATCCATGTGTTTCTGCCCACTTGGCGAGCATGGCAACAAATGGTGTCTTTCCTGTACCACCTGTGGTTATATTTCCAATACTAATTACATGAGCGGGAAGGTGTTTGGCCCTTAAAAAACCAGTCTTATACGCAACAAGCCTAAATTGAATAGCAAGGCTATACAAAAATGAGAGGATTCTCAGAAAAAATGTAAAAAGATTCTTTTCCTTTGTTGTGTGTAGAATTGACCAATTAACCATCTTTATAATCCAAGATTGGGATTATTCCCAGGTTCTTTGCTGTGAATAAATCTGAAATTCGAATAATACTGAAAAAATTCTAATATCGAATACCCGCCTGCCGGATGGCGGGCAGGTCGAAATTCGAAACAAATCTAAAATTCAAATTTATAAATGATCAAAACTTTATTTAGTCATATGCAATATAGATCCTTTTTTCATAAGTTCAATAGCCGCTTTTAAAGATGCAAGCTTACCATTTTCTAAATCATATCGTTTTGTATTTTGGTCATATATATTTGTTTCGTGCTTCGGCCCGCCCTGGTGCGACGTGATCTGGAATAGTCTATTGGGGCTGTAATACTTAGGAAGTAAAAGCTATAAACTTAGTCTTTGTAAGTCAGGTCTGGGCCAGGGATTTCGAATTTCGAATTTTCCCTTCAATATAAGGTTCAAGGATTCCCATTACCCTCGCAAGAGCTCCCTGATTTTGCTCCACAAATTCCTTAGCCCTTTTTCCCATCTCGTTTCTTTTACTTTTTTGAGCTAATAGTTCTAACATAACGTTGAGCAATTCTGATTCATCAGCAACCATTTTGCCGCCCCTGTATTTGATCATTAATTCTGACATAGTAGTAAAATTATATGTGTAAGGACCAAAAAGGACAGGTATACCAAAAAATGCTGGTTCTAAAAGGTTATGGCCACCTTTAGGAGCAAGACTTCCACCTACAAAGGCAATATCAGCTAAGCCATAAACTTGGCCTAATTCACCGAGTGTATTAAGAATGAAAACATTGTATTTCTGGTTTCCTTCCCGCTCGTGCCTCCTTGCCCGACCTGCTCCGCGGGATGAAGCGTACGGAGCAGTGGCAGTCTGGTCTACAGACAATTGCGTTTTTCTTATGACCTTTAATCCACAATCTTTGGCAAGATTGTACACCTCATCAAACCTGTGAGCCTCCCGTGGACCGATTATAAGGGAAAGGTCAGGGAAGGATTTACGAAGTTGACTAAATACATTAAATATGATTTTTTCTTCAGGATGATGAGTGCTCCCTGCCACCCATATGAGCATGTTTTTAAGGTTTAGGAGGTCAAGCCATCTGTCTCGTTCTTTATTGTTAAGAGGTCTCCATGACTTATCAAATTTAATGTTTCCAGTAACCTTGACCTTATCTGGACAAAGTCCTCCTTTAATAATTCGACGTTTATCGAGTTCTGTTTGCATCAGAAATAATTCAAACATCTGCAGCACTCTCTTGATTAAAAATCTCCACCTCCTGTAAGATTTTGCAGTATGTGGAGAAAGTCTGCCATTCACTAAGATAGTTGTTACCCCCCTCTTCTTTAACAATGAGATTAAGCCCGGCCAGATGTCTGTCTCAACCAAAATAAAAATGATTGGATTAATATTTTTTATCATCCTTCTTGCTGACCACCAGAAATCAAGAGGCATTGGTAATAAATAGTGAACGGTATCTTTAAGTTTTTTTCTTGCTACGTCTAAACCAGTAGCCGTTTTTACAGAAAGGACAATCTCTCTTGATGGATGTTTATTTTTCAATGCCTCAAGCAAAGGAATTGCTGATAAGACTTCACCTACTGAAAGTGCATGAACCCATAACCTGCCAGCTCCTGATTGATCAAGATCTGAAAAATTCAGACCTAACCTTTCTTTAAAACGACTTCTATTCTTTAAAAGATAAAAAACAGGAAAAAAGAAGATAAAGCTAAGGGTAGCTAAAAGGTGGTAGAGGGTAAGCATTGCTCGTTACTCGCTATCTGTTAACTAGAAACCAGTACCACCAACAAGTAACGAGTTTAAACCCTCGCAGGTAGTTCGATGATAAACTTTGTACCATGTGGTTTATTATCCTCAACCCTGATAAAACCATTGTGATCGGTGATTATTGTGCTGACGATTGCAAGTCCCAGTCCTGTCCCGGATTTCTTTGTAGAAAAATACGGCTCAAAAAGCCGCTCTTTATCCTTATTAGATATACCGCTACCAGTATCAACAACTTCAACTCTGACAATCCTCAATGCCTTGTCATAGAAAAGCCTGATATTAATCTTTCCTTTATCTTGTATGGCTGCCACAGCATTATCTAAAAGATTAATCATCACCCTTTTTATTTGTTCTCTATCAAGTTTTAATTTAGGAATATCATCGTTTTCGATAAAGTTGAATGTAATATTTTTATGAACATCTTTATATAATAAAACTGCATCCCGAATTATCTCTTTTATATTATCTGGAACCGGATTAGAAGTTGGCATTCGAGCAAAACTGGAAAATTCATTGACTAACACCCTCAACTCTTCAACATTGTCTATTATCAACCGAGTGCATTCATCAAAGACTGTTCCATTTTCTTTTGCTAGAAGTTCACCATACTTTCGTCTCAATCTTTGTGCTGAAAGCTGAATCGGGGTCAATGGATTTTTTACCTCATGGGCTATGCGCCTGGCCACTTCTCTCCATGCGGCCATTCTCTGTGCCTTTTCTAACTCGGTCATATTCTCAAATACTGCAACCAGTCCAAGATAATTATTTTGATCATCCCTCAAAAGATTCAAGGAAACCAATAATTTTAAGGAATGCCCTTTTATTGAGATGCCTATCTCTCTTTGTATAAATTCTTTTCTATTACGATTTTTACCTTCCACAAATCCACTAATAATAGAACGATATTTTGGGCCAAGAATATACTTATAATTCTGCCCTATTATTTCCTTAACAGAAATATTAAGCATCTTCTCTGCAGACTTATTTATTGTTGAAATCACCCCGCGAGAATCTGCAGATATGACACCAGCAGCAACATTTTCTAAAATAGTCTCAGTATAGATTCTGCGTTGCTCTGATTCCGTACTGCTTTTAATTAAATCTTTGTTCACAGTTTCGAGTTTGATCTTACCTTCCTTAAGATCCTTTGTCATCCTGTTGAATGAATTTACAAGAACGCCCATCTCATCCTTGGATTCCAGATCAATATGAAATCCATAATCGCCAGATGCAATCCTGTCAGTAGCTTTAGCAAGTTCCTCTATTGGAACTGTAATCCCCTTTGAAAGATAAAAGCCAAACCAAATGGCAGAAAAGATAACTAAAAGTGTCACAATAGACAGAAAAATCAAAGGTGTTAATTTTATAGGTTTCTTGAGCATTTTTAATTGCTTATAGCCTTCCAAGCCTTTGGTAATAGTAGCCAGCCTATTCAAAATTACTCCAGGAATAAATTTAGCAACCACAATTGCTCCTACCTGAGCCTTTGTCTCGGTTCGTGAAAATATTGGCACAATGCCCCTGACTAAATCTCCATGTAATGATGTTTGAATAACCTTAATATCAGTTGAATCCTTGAAACTTTTGCGCAATACATCAATGCTCAGATCTTTAAAAGGTTTTAAATCAACACTCCTGTCATAAGAAGCTGCCCTCGGAAGTAACTTTGATGAAAATATCTGAATAGCGGCAAGATTATATTCCTTTCTTTTTTCCTCTATAAATGCACCTAGTTTATCTTCCTTTGATAGCAACATATACCCTTCATGGGTAATTAAGGAACTTAAACTATTGCCAAATGCTAATGCTTCATCTTCTACTCTTTTATAGTAATCTTGACCTACCTCTAAAGACTTTTGAAGAGACTGCTCAATCTGAAGATTAAACCAATAATCAATGGAGAGAGAAATGAATTGCACTGAAACAAAAAAGATAATTATAGTTGGTAAAAGGGAAAGTATGACAAAGGCAAAAACGAGCTTTGCTCTAAGCCCAGAGCCCATAACCCTTTTTTTCCTCTCGAACACCAGCTTGACCAGATTTCTCATGGTCAGATAGAGCAGAAGAAGCAGTAAAATTACATTGATATTTATTAAGACAAAGATCAAGATGTTACCGGCAATTGGTAACTCAACGCCAAGATCAAAGACTTTTGTTCCCAGATAGGTAAGGAGGATAATAATGGGTAGTATAATACATATAATGATTATTTCTCTTTTACGCCTCTTTTGGTCTTCATTTTTAATATCTACATGTCTTTTCATTGCACCTAATACCTGAACTCAACTGAATACCAGTCTGTCTCAAAATCCCATAGGGATAAAAAAAAGAGCACATAGTTTAAGTAAAAAGGTAATTCAATCTTATCAAGCTCTGCCTTCATTCGTATTTGATAATGAGCTCCCTTTTTAAGCTTATCGAGCCTGATAACCTTTAAAGCCACCACATCCGCCATTAATTCTTTCGCTCCGTCAAAATCCTTGGTTTTTACCTTTTTTTTATTTTGTTCTGGTAAAAGAAGACTAAATTCGTTTTTCAGGGTGTTGTATTCCATAGTATGTGTTAACCTAATGTCTGCTATCTTACGATCAAACCATGCACTTCTAATCTCATATAGTTTGACGATAAAAGTAAATTTGGTTGAAATACCATTCATAATGGCCCTGTTCATTTCTTCGGTAAAACAGTCTCTTACATTAAAATAACTAAGTAGATGGTCCCGTGTGTTAGTGACAATTATATCTGACAAGCGAGCCTCTTTTGCTGAAGAAATTTCTGGAAAAATACAGAAAAAGAGAAAAAACACTAAAGCAAAAGTAAGCTGTCTACCGCGCATAGAGTGAACCAACGTGTTTGAATGTATCAATTAGAGACACCTAAAGTTTACAGTGAATAACCTATAGCCATCAACTAGTCTACAATTCACAATCCCTAAATTCCTTAATTCCTTAATCCTATATCTCACATCACAGATGGCAAATAATTTGTGAAATTAGAATAGGTAATTTTATAAGGATATTTGAAATATCATAGGAAAAAGGAAGACTGATTGCAAGATTTAATAAAAGGGATTGATTTTGAATGACGAATTTAGAAATTTTGAAAATAAAAACACGGGGTACTCAATCAGCAAAAAAATCTCTTTCTTGCCTTCTGACTACTGTATATTGCCTTAGGCAGGGACTAAATCAAGGGTACCAAAGGACGGTATCTTGATACTTTTTCTCCCACACTCTTCTTTATTCTTAAATCGTACTACCTCCCAGGACCTTTCTTGCGCCATAAACAGCCTGAGCAATTTTTGGTTCATAGAATGCCCTGATCTTTCAACCACAAAATGGCCGATTGGTACACAACCGAGAATAGCCAAATCACCTATAAAATCAAGGAGTTTATGCCTTACAAACTCATTTTTATACCTTAAGCCATCTTCATTGAGAACTCTGAAGTCATCCACCACAATTGCATTATCTAAGGATCCACCTTTTGCCAGCCCATTGTTCCTTAATGTCTGAACATCCCTCAAAAAACCGAATGTTCGTGCCCTACTAATTTCATCAACAAAACTAGATTTTGAAAAAGATATCTCATAGGATTGATCTTTGATTAAGGGGTGATCAAAGTCAATTTTATACGTTATCTTTAGCTCATTTGAGGGATTGAGCTGAACAGATCGATTGCCATCCTTAACCTTAACTGACTTCTTTACAAGAAGAAATCTCTTGTGGCTATTTTGTATGGTAACACCGGCATTTTTTAGTAGAAATATAAATGGGGCAGAACTTCCATCCATAATAGGAATTTCTCCACCATCAATTTGTACCAAAGCATTATCTATACCCATTCCAAAAAATGCAGCCATGATATGCTCTACTGTGGATACACTGTATCCATTAAAACCGATAGTAGTAGCCATATTCGTATCAACAACATTATCAAAAGAGGCCTTAACTCTACAGCCGGGTGATATATCACTACGTTCAAAGGATATTCCGCTATTTGGTGGAGCGGGTTTTATGGTAAGGTTTATTTTTTTACCAGAGTGAAGACCTATTCCTGTACAGCTTATCTCCTCTGCAACTGTCCGTTGTCTTAAATCCATAATAATTACTTTGATAATAAATTAATGTAGAGAAAAATATTACTTGGAAGACGTACTAGGTATAAGCAAATTATGTGCCATTTAATAAAATGATTATAAAAAAGGCGAATCTATATGGTTAACTGATTGAAATTGATAATGATAATTAAAATTTGCCATACGGGAACTATTTATTTTTTTATCATGTTAATGTGTTAAATTTAACACAGTTTTTGTGCTTGATTTATACAATCGTATTGGTTACTCAAAATTTTGCGTGCCCTATTAAACAGAGTCCCTTCTGAGAAACTTAACAGCATCTGACTCCAGCACTGCATCTCGGCCATGAGCCTGTCGAGAGACTTGTCGACGAGCTCAAGTCGTGTCGCCCCTCGGCCGTGAGACATGTCGACGAGCCCTTCGGCTTGAGCTCAGGTCGAAAGCTCATGTCGAGTCGCTCGGAGCCGAATGGCCTCCAGGTCGAACGACTCAAGGCCGAAAGGCTCGGCCGAGCCGAGTGAGCCCTTCGGTCTGAGACATGTCGACGAGCTCATGTCGAGTCGCTCTGGGTCGAAGACAATCCCACAGACTATTCTCATAAAGATACGTAAGCGTATTTGCGAATCGAAGCACTAAGCATAGAAATACTATAGAGATTGTGCGATATTTCAGAAAATTCGCGCCAGGGTAGACCTCATAAATGCACCTAAGGCGCATTAAACTTTTAAGTCAATACTTTTTTTCTTGTATTTTAGAAAGGTTTAAATCTAATATTTAGCATATGATTTATCGCTATCTCTCGGCAATAATAATCCTCCTTATTATTGGCGGTTGCTATCCTTTAGTTAAAAAAGAGGTTGAGGAACCAGCCAAAGCCCTTACAAAGGTAAAATATTTCTGGCCAAAATTTCAGGATGACATGGATATAGATTCCCTTTCGTTGGCTATTGAAAGTGATCTGCAATATTTGAACCAACTGAAGGACGATACACTTTTCACCTATGGTCCTGATAAATTTCCCGCCGAACATGTGAGAGAATCATTAAAAACCTTTTTATCAATTTTCAAGCAAAGCTCAGATAGTAAAAAATTCAATCAATATTTAAGGAAAAAATTTTACTTATATAAGGCGGCAGGTTTTTGGGGAAGCAAAAAGGTACTCTTCACTGGATATTTTGAACCAATCTTTGATGGAAGCCTTGAGCGTGATTCTATGCACAGATATCCAATATATAGAAGACCAGATAATCTATTGACAATTCATTTGGGGCTTTTCCGCCCTGCACTTTCCGGACAGCGTATTATGGCCAGAATACAGGGCAATAGTCTTGTCCCTTATTACACGAGAAAAGATATAATGGAACGCAAGATTTTAGAGAAAAAAAACCTTGAAATTGCCTGGCTAAAGGATCCTCTCGACGTAGCCATATTACAAATTCAGGGTTCAGGTATGATAAAATTACCCACTGGAGAGATAATCAGAGCTGGATATAGTGCCTCAAACGGGCATCCCTATAAGAGTATCGGCAGATATATGATCGATAATGGATATATCACAGCTGATAATTTATCCCTTCAGACCATCAGATCTTACATAAAGCAAAATCCAGATATTAAAGATGAAATATTGAATTATAATCCATCGTACGTTTTTTTTCGATTACTCGAGAGTGGACCTCTCGGTAATATAGGTGTTCCTCTAACACCCGGACGGTCTTTAGCCGTTGATGACAGATTATTTCCAAAAGGGGCCTTGGTATATATTCGCTGCCAGAAACCCATTATGGGGAAAGATGGAAATATAACTGGATGGGTTCCTTTTTCAAGATTTCTTTTGAATCAAGATACAGGTGGGGTTATAAAAGGCACAGGGCGCGCAGACATTTTTTGGGGAAGTGACCCATACGCGGAATTAGCTGCAGGCAATCTTAAACATAACGGAGAGATGTATTTTTTAGTAAAAAGACCAGATAACTAACAAAATTTTTGTAATTCAGAAATTGTGAATTGAGATATTTAGGAATGAGAGACAGGAGGGAGTTGCGTAGTGATGAGTTTGTCTGGTTTGATCACTTCAGACACTTCACACCTAACTACTAAATAGAAAATTTTGAAAAATCAGCTACCTGAAGAAAAAACTGATGCAGGCTTTTTAGAATTCTAAGCCTATTTTCTTTAATCCTTCTATCTTCTGCCATGACCATTACTTCGGAAAAAAATTCATCTACCGGCTTTATTATTCTGGATATTATACTCAATGCCTCAAAGTAATTTTCTCTATCTATCTCTCTTTTTGCTTCATCTTTTACTAGCTGAAATGTTTTCCATAAACCTTCTTCGCTTTTATGCTCAAATAAATCAGGATTCACACTATACGTTTCTTCAAAACCTTTTCCTATGTTAATGATCCGTTTAAACGCTATCGCTAAGGCTTCAAAGTCTTCAGAAATGTCTCGAAATCTTTGTAATGCTTCTATTTTTTTCTCTACTTGATGGAGGAAATTAAAATCGATAGAAATTACTGCCTCTATAAAATCTTGAGTAATTCCTTCAGATAACAATAAATTCTTAAAGCGATTTTTTATAAAATTACTGACCGAATCTTCAACCTCTTTTTGGTCAAATGAAATAGTTTCATTAAGAATAGATGCTGATTTATGAATGAAATTTTTAAAGGAAATAGCAATCTTTTTATCTCTCACTATCCTGATAATAGCCAGTGCCTGCCTCCTGAGTGCATAGGGGTCTGCTGTTCCATCCGGCTCAAGTCCCATCGAAAAAAAACCTACAATAGTATCCAGCCTATCAGCTATGCCAACAATTGACCCAATAAGAGATTCAGGGAGTTGAGATTCTGCTTGAATAGGTAAATAATGATCCGAAATAGCTATACAGATATCTTCAGAGTAGCCATCCAATCGGGCATATTCTTTCCCCATTACACCTTGAAGGGAAGGAAACTCCGTGACCATTTCAGTAACCAGGTCACATTTACACAGCTTCGCTACAAGTCCGACATCATGTATCTTTTCTGGAATTATCTGTTCAGTTAAGTACTCGGCTAATCGGGTAAAACGTTGTACCTTATCAAAGGATGTCCCTAACTCTGCCTGATAGATAACTGTTTTCAAATCCTCCAGCCTATCCTCGAGAAGCCTTTTTCTGTCCTCTTTAAAAAAGAAATTCGCATCAGCCAGTCTTGCCTGCAAAACTCTTTCATGCCCTTTTCTGACAATAGATTCATCCCGTGCAATCGTATTGTTAACAGCCACGAAATTTGGCATCAGATTTCCCTCGTGGTCCCGAACAGAAAAATATCTCTGATGCTCTTTCATTGCTGTTATGAGAACAGGATCAGGGAGAGCAAGAAATGCCTTATCAAAACCACCGCAAATGGCAGATGGGAACTCCACCATATTGGTCACTGTGAATAATAATTCGGGGTCTATCACAGGTAAGCCTGACACAGTTTTCGCTGCTGTGATGACAGTTTTTTCAACCCTATCTTCTCTCTCTTTTTGATCAATAATTATAGAGCTTTCATTCATTTTTTGCAGATAATCTTCAAGGCCTTCTATTTCCATACTCTGGGGTGCCATAAACCTATGACCTCTGGTTTGAGTCCCACTCGTTATCCCAGCTACTTCAAAGGGAATAATATTACCGTTAAAAAGTGCGAGTATCCAGTGGATAGGCCGAACAAATGAAAACTCTTCACTTCCCCAACGCATCGACTTTGGCCAGGGAATATTCGCTATTAATTTTGGTAACACTTCAGATAGGATAGTTATTGTAAACCTTCCTGGCATTTTACGTTTAATATAGAGATAGACGCCTTTTGGTGTTTCCAATAATTGTAGCTCATCCACAGAAACTCCCTGTTTTTTAGCAAAACCAAATGCTGCCTTTGTGGGGTTTCCTTCTTCATCAAATGCAGCCTTTTGAGGAGGCCCTATTATTTCCTGGATTGTATCTTCCTGTGTATCAGCAATGGCCTTACCGACTAAAACCAATCTTCTTGGAGTTCCGTATGTATGAAGACCTCCTTCGATCTCGATTCGGTTATCTTTTAAATATAATTCCGCCAATCGCTTAAGCTCTTTTAAACCGTTCTCAAGATAGTCTGAGGGAATCTCTTCTGTGCCTATTTCTAAAAGTAATTCACTCATAATTTGCTAATAACTCCTTAATGCATCCTCTTCAAGTTTCGTTGTAACTGATCATGATAATATCAAATGCAAAAGTTCAAAGCTCAAATTGGGTTTTGACATTTGAAATTAGGTAATTTTTTGACTTCTTCTTCATCGATACTTTATCATTTTTTCATCAGCGGAAAGCCCATCTCTTCTCTCTGCTTTAAATAATTTTTTGCTACCAAACTAGCCAATTCCCTAATCCTTCCAATGAAAGATGTTCTTTCTGTAACACTGATTGCCCCCCTCGCTTCAAGTATATTAAAAATGTGAGAACATTTGAGGCAATAATCATATGCTGGCAGGACAATCCCTTTTTTGCTTATTGTAAGAGATTCCTGTTCACACATTTCAAACATCTTTAAAAGCATATCTATATCAGCAATTTCAAAACAATATACAGAGTTTTCCCACTCCCCTTTTTTATGAACATCTCCGTAAATAACATTTTCATTCCATGCAAGATCATAAACGCTCTCTTTTTCTTGCAAATACATAGCGATTCTTTCCAGACCATAGGTTATTTCCACGGAAATCGGATCAAGGCGAATGCCGCCTGCCAATTGAAAATAGGTAAACTGGGTGATCTCCATGCCATCCAGCCAGACCTCCCACCCAAGACCTGATGCTCCAATTGTGGGGGATTCCCAATCATCCTCCACAAAGCGGATATCATGATCCAGCGGATCTATTCCCAGTGCCTTTAAACTTTCGAGATAGATTTCCTGAATATCAATGGGAGAAGGTTTTATAATCACCTGATATTGATAATAATGCCCCAGACGGTTGGGATTCTCACCGTATCTGCCATCAGTAGGGCGCCTGGAAGGCTCTACATAGGCAACAGACCACGGTTCAGGACCCAATGCCCTTAAAAGAGTAGCCGGGTTAAAGGTTCCTGCCCCAACCTCAATGTCATACGGCTGCTGGATGAGGCATCCCCGGTCCGCCCAGAATCTCTCCAAGTCAATGATCAATTCCTGAAATGTCATAATAATAGTTACTCGTTATTGGTTGTCTGTTGACTGTTTTTTGGGTTTTTAAACATAATAAACAGTAGCTCACGTAAAGTTCTGCGAAAAATATCACCTGCCTTACAAGATGTCAAGAAAGGAACCGAGTTACATACACAAAGATAACGGCTAAATGGCAACGGTCTATTAGAAACTGATGGCTTAAAGATATTTAGCAGATTTTAGTCTCTTGCCTAAACGATGCTCAACATGCACCATTAAAACCCTTTTCAGCTCAGTTATTATATCATCATCGCATTGTACATTTTGTAATAGTGATAGGTCAGTAGACTGAAAATCCTCAAGGACTTGTACTGTTTTTGGGTTCATCCCAGGATTTAAAACCGATTCCTTCTCACAGCCCAAACATACTATTGAACCACTTGGGGGATGGAATAATGCCCTACCCTTTCCATCATAACGTCGATTGCAAAGGCTGCACTGAGATAAATTAATACCAAACCCGCCTATCTTCATGGCCCGTGCCTGAAACATAATCATAGTCTGTTCGGTATTTTGCTTTTCTGATAGAGAACCCAGGCCAAATTTCAACAACTGAAACATCTCAGAGCTTCGTACATTAGATGGAAAAAGGGTCTCTGTCAGCTCCACCATATAGCTGGCCTTTAACAATAAATTGTAATCTGATCGAATTGCAGGAAAACCTTCAGCTAATTCGCACGTTTCAAGCCACACAAGATCACCGCTTCTTCGCTCTCTAAACGCAAGATTTACCAAGGAAAAAGTAGTAAGAGAATTAACAAATCGTTTGGAGCTCTTGCGGCCACCTTTGGCCACGCCTCTTAGGTTTCCGAAAAGAGAGGAAAAAACAGTAACGATGAGATCAGACTCGCCAAAATCTTTTGTCCTTAAAATAATCGCCTCTGTTTTTTTTGGCTCCATGGTTTCTGTTCCCAGCTTACTATAAAAAGTACAGATTATGGCGCGCTCTCGCCCGCTCTCTCCCGCCTTTCGGTAGATCGCTCGAGCACACAGGGAGCACTGAGATAATTTTTCCTGCAGTAGCAGGATAGCACTTTGATCTGAATTCCCTTCTCAGGAATTCAGATCAAGTCTCTGTGTCCTCTGTGAGATACAAAAAGAATTCTTTGTTCACTTAGAAAAAAGCCCTGCTCATTTTGAAGCAGGGCCTTAATCAATCACTAATGCATTAGCTATTTTTGACCATACAGTTCCTTAACCTTGGCCCTGTCTGGTAAGCCATCCTCAAGAAGGGGAATATCCTTAACAAATTCCACATATTGAGGTTTCTTATATCTGGCTATACGTTCACCGACAAAATCTATAAGTTCCTGGGCCTCAAGGCTCTGCCCTTCTTTCAACTCACAGACTGCCTTTATCCCCTCTCCCCACTTGGGATCAGGCACGCCTATAACAACAGTTCTTTCAACTGCCGGATTTTGAAGGATCACCTTTTCCACCTCCGCGGGATATACATTTTCACCTCCCGGCTTGATAAGTTCCTTCTCTGCTTTTCGTCCTGCATACCAGAGAAAGCCGTCTTCATCAAAGCGGCCCTGATCTCCTGTATGGTGCCACCCTTCCCTGAATGTATACTCTGTCTCCTCAGGTAAATTCCAGTAACCCTTAAAAACCATGGGACCCCTAACCACAATCTCACCCACCTGGTCGGTTTCCACCTCTTTATCATAGTCATCTACAAGCCGTACATCTGCAAGTGGCAAAGGGCTTCCAATAGAACCCGGCCTTTCATTGTAAGGTGCAACACTTATTAGACAGGAAGTCTCTGTCTGACCATAGGCCGGGAAAAACTCCCCACCTGATAATTTTTGATACCTCTCTATGGTCTCAGGGCTGTCAAGACCAGACACCAGTCTTAAGGAGCTAATATCTTTCCCGCTCTTTTCTCGGCTGTCAAGGATTGAGGCCAGTATTGGAGCAAAATCTACTATCATGCTAACCTTTTTTTCCTGAATAAGATCCGCGGCCTGATCTGCGTCAAATCTATCCATATTGATATTCAGGGCTCCGGCATGAAATGCTGTCATGGCAATGGCAAGACCACCCACATGGAAGAGTGGAAGGAGGTTGAGGTGAATATCCTTGTTGGTTGTCTTGTATATTAAACTAAGCTGGGAGGTCTCGGAAATAATATTGCCATTGCTTAAAAGGGCGCCCCTTGGCTTACCTGCTACTGCTGCTGTATGGATTATGACAAAGCCATCATCTGTAGATACCTCTGGTGGGTTAAAATCAGCCTTATTATCAAGCAACTGGCTGAAATCTTCAAAAGAGCCCCCTTTTCCAGCCAAATTATAATATTTTTCCACAGATGTCAGTTTATCCTTTAGCCCGTTAATCAATTCTTGGAACTCGGGATCAGCAAAGACTACCTTTGGCGCCGCATCCTTCAGGTTGTTCCCTGCCTCATCTGCGGACAAACGGCAGTTTATAGCAAGAACAATAAGTCCCAGGGCAGAAGCAGCCCCATAAAGAAGAAAATATTCAAGACTATTCTTCCCAACTACTCCAATTACATCACCCTTCCCTAAACCCAGATCCTGTAAACCCTTTGCCAGATGATCAACCATATCCTTGATCTGGCCAAATGTTAATTCCCGGCCATCTGATACCTCTAACCAGGCTGGCCTCTTTTTAAAACACCTGGCATTCCTCTCTATAACACCATAAATTGTAAAATCATATAAACCCATAATCTCCCCTCTTTAATAGCATTGAATAATTATTTGTTAGTCATTGCGAGGAGCATAGTGACGAAGCAATACGCTCGCAATGAGCTTAAAAGTATTCTGCAAAGCTCCTTCTTTCAGGTTAATAAGTAAAAAGACCGCCAAAGTTGATGGCTTTAGCGGTCCAGCTTTAGATAATCCAATTCCTGGGTTTTCTTTCCTTTGGGCCCAATCTTTAATCTTATTTAGAATTAAAATGATATTTATTTTTTAATTTCTATTTTGTCAAGAGGAATTCTTACATTCCGGACTTAATGATGGCCTTCATTAAAAAGCCCTGCTAATTTTGAAGCAGGGCCTTAAACAATCAATTCTAATGAATTAGCTATTGTTGACCATACAGTTCCTTAATCTTGACCCTGTCTGGTGAGCCATCCTTAAGGAGAGGAAAATCTTTAACAAATTCCACATATTGAGGTTTCTTATATCTGGCTATACGTTCACCGACAAAATCTGTAAGCTCCTGTGGCTCAAGGCTCTGTCCTGCTTTCAACTGGCAAACTGCCTTTATCCCTTCTTTCCACTTGGGATCCGGAACTCCAAAGACCACGGTTTTTTCTACGGCAGGGTGTTCAAGAATAACCTTTTCCACCTCAGCCGGATAGACATTTTCACCTCCGGGCTTAATGAGCTCTTTGTCTGCCTTGCGACCCGCATACCATAGATAGCCATCTTCATCAAAGCGGCCCATGTCGCCAGTATGATGCCAGCCCCCTCTAAAGGTGTATTCATTATCTTTGGGGAGATTCCAGTAACCTTGAAAAATCATCGGTCCTTTCATGGTAATCTCACCCACCTGACCCACAGAGATCGGATTATCATAATCATCCAAAATCTGTACTTCAGCCAGGGGAAGTACTTTGCCGGCTGAGCCTGGTTTCTCATTATAAGGTGCAATGGTCGTCAAGGACGAGGTCTCTGTCTGACCGTATAAGACATAAAAGTTACCACCAGTTATTTCTTGATATTTTTCTATGGTCTTGGGTTCTTCTAAGCCCATCACAGCCTTTAATGAGTTGATATCCTTCCCTGTCTTTTCATGTTGTTCGAGTATTCGACCAAGGATCGGCGTAAAATCGTACATAAAAGAGACCTTTTTCTCCTCAATGAGCTCCACTGCCTTTAGCTCATCGAATCCGCTCATATTGATAGTTAAGGCGCCTGCATGAAAGCCTGCGGCAGTCAGGAAGAGTCCCGCTATATGAAATAGGGGAAGGATGTTTAGGTGGACGTCTTTTGGTGTCAGATTCAAGATATAATCAAAATGCATATCCAAACAAAGCAGATTGCCGTGGCTCAGCAATGCGCCCCTCGGCTTGCCTGCCACGCCAGCCGTATGGATAATAACAAAACCATCATCAGTAGACACATCAGTCGGTTCAAGGTCACCCTGATATTCCATCAAAGCGCCAAAATCCGCAAACGTGCCCCCTGAAGGTCCAAGATTGAAGTATTTCTCCACAGTAGGAAGCTTGTTCTGCATTCCTTCAACGATTTCCTGATATTCCTGGTCGGCAAACAACACTTTTGCTTCACAATCATTCAGATTATATGCCACTTCGTCAGCGGAGAGCCTCCAGTTGATCGGGAGCATTATGGCGCCGAGGGCCGCGGCTGCACCGTAAAGCAGGAAAAACTCGAGACTGTTGTTCCCCAAAATACCGATTCGGTCTCCTTTATTGAGCCCTGTCTTTTGAAGACCCAATGCCAGGTGATCAACCTTTGCCTTATATTCTGAGAAGGTTAGAGTGAGATCCTCATCCACTTCATACCATGCTGGTCTATCCTTGAAACATAAAGCGTTCCGATTTATCATATTGTAAAAGGTAAAATCATATAATCCCATAGGTTACCTCTTTCAAATTAATATCATATCAACGCACATACGCAGAGGTCACAGAGATCAGCGATCTCTGTGCTTCTGTGGTGAATAGTTAAACATTGATAAGGAAAAAAACCGCCAAAGGCAGTAACCTTTGGCGGTCCGCTTTAGAGTTTCTACCCTATTATTAGGGGTACGTGGCGCTAAAACCCATCACCGTAGAGACACCATCAGCACTGAAGCTGAATGACGCTTCTTTCACATCAATCTTGAACGACATATCTGGAAGCCCGGTCCACCATTGTGTAATTTTATCCCAAGGCTTATCCCCTCTCTTTATAGACAATTCCTTACCGGCCAATAAAAATTTGGCATATGTGGAAAACGGGGTCAGCGTTACTTGGAGCACCTTTGAATTGGTTTTCCCGGCAGGTATCCACATTTCATTCATATCCTTGACAATGCGTAATTCATAATCGTCAAAGTATAAGAAGAACTGGGAAGAATCTAACAGAATCGGATAACTGTTAGGGTTTGCGATTTCAAAAACAAATTCAAGTGTAACCGGAGAAGAGCCTCCGCCCGCTGGGGCTTTCCCCATAGCCACTTTTGATTTCCCGTAATACCAAAATCCCTCGTAATAACTTGTTCCAATATAGTCTAACGTTATCACTGGATTCTTAAAATTGGCTGCAGTCGGCTTGGTTGGTACACCGGCACAAGAGGCAAATAGCACCCCCATACCAAAAAAAAGCGCAATTAATAATACAGTATATTTCTTAGGCATAATAAAAACCTCCCTATTTAAATTTTAGGGCTACGTTAGCCATCTCTTTCTTCTCTTATAGTGTTTCACCTCTGCAAAGCTCTTTGACTTTCCTTTTTCAGAGAGCCCGAGGTAAAAATCCTTTATGTCTTCATTTTCCTTTAATCTCTCAGACGTATCATCCATGACAATACGCCCGGTTTCCATTACATATGCGTATGGGGCCACATTCAGGGCTAGTTTTACATTTTGCTCTACCAGGAGGATAGATATGTGTTCGTCCTTGTTAAGCCTCGTTAAGATATTGAATATCTCATGGATTAACATAGGAGCAAGTCCCATAGATGGCTCATCTAAAAGTACCAACTTGGGCTCTGTCATAAGGGCCCTGCCGACAACACACATCTGCTGCTCCCCCCCACTTACGAATCCTGCAGTCTCACTCCTTTTCTCCCTTAGCCTGGGAAAATAATGGTAGACAAGCTCCAATCCATCCTTGACAGACCCTGACTTTCTCAAATGCGCCCCAACCTTGAGGTTCTCCTCAACTGTGAGATGCTCAAATACCCTGCGGCCTTCAATTACCTGTATAATACCCATTTTGGCAATCTCTACCGCAGTTTTCTTATCTATCCTCACACCTTCAAACTGAATGGCCCCATCAGTAACCTCTCCGACTTCCACCTTAAGGAGTCCGGAGATGGATTTCAGGGTTGTGCTTTTACCTGCCCCGTTAGCGCCCAAGAGGGCCACAATACCACCTCGTGGGATTTCAATAGAGACACCTTTAAGCACAAGGATCACTTCATGGTATTTGACCTCAATATTATTTACCATTAATATCTTTTCTGCTGCTTCCAATTGGAAACCTCCTTGCTTACCATCCGAACCATTCTTCCTTCCATTGTTTTGGCCACCGGCCCTTTACATCAACAAAGTCCACCTTCTGAAACTTCTGATCTTTCCTGTTCCATTCCTGAACCCAGCAACCTCCTGCTGGCCTATGATCAGTAGGAGTATAGGTCACGTCACCAGTGCCTAACCCAATGTGAAAATCTCTCATGGTCTCAAAGCCTTTTTTCATGATCCCCACCCTGGTTAGATCGCCTGCCTTATCTGCCCGCTTCATCGCCTCCCAGAGCACAAGGCCGTTGGCCCAGCCCTGAACGGTTCTGCATATACGCTTTTCCTGGGGAATGCCAGGATTGATTTTCTTGGCATACTTTACCACCTCATCCATCAAATCGGATTTTTGGCCAAAAAATGCCATAGGAGTGGCACCCATTACAGTCAGGGCATCCGGTCCATTCATGGCTTCTCCTGCCAGGAGTGGGAGGTTTTCATCCATACCCCAGTTATTAACGATATGATCCGCCCTTAACCCCAGGGCATATGCATCCCTAATGGTGGCAGCAACTGACATAGTTGTGTTTGAGTGCCAGATGATATCCGGCTTAAACTTTTGAAGCGCCATGATCTGGCTCTTGGTATCCAAAGCGGTGAGACTCACATCCTGATCCGGACCTACCTCAATACCAAGCAATTCAGCATGGTTCTTGATGGCTGCAATTGGGGAACTTGCATAAGGAGAGCTAAACTGGAAGGAACATGCAAGGCGCGGTTTCCTGCTCTCTCCCCTTGGTTTCCATTTCTTGTCATACCAGGCTGTTAGACATGACCTGGCATTGGTGGAGTAATCGGATGAAAAAAACAGATTATAGGCTGTGCCTATATGTTTTTTTCCATCCTTGTCTACCCAGTCTTTTGGCCGTGTTAGGTAGGCAGAGTAGGAATCCGATACATAGGGAATCTTATCCCTGTTTATTGTCGGCGAAAGGGCCTCGGTATCACCTGTCCCCCATCCCATGATAGCGAGAACTTTCATCCTTTTAAGGAGCTTATATTTGGTAATGGCCTCAGGGATTCGATAACCGTAGTCAAACCAGATATATTTTACTTTTTTCCCGTTAATGCCACCATTATCGTTCACATAGTGTGACCAGAACTCCGCCTGACCGATGGCGGCGTCTTTTCCCACATCAGACGTAACGCCTGTAGTGTCCTTTAGACCACCTACCATTATCACCTTGGCCAAGGCCATAGATGATAGGCCAAACAAGAATACAACGGCACATAAAATAATTAAAATCTTTTTCATCTTCATAGCTTCCCCCTTTTAAAAAAATATTCCTGAGTTAAAACTCCCCTAAACAATAGTATTATTTATATCTTGAACATTCACCTCCTTTCAATCGCTGGTTAAATTGTTAATTAGTTGAATGGTTAACTCGTTAATTTATTTACCATTCAAAAATTAAACCACTTGATTATTTAACTACACCTTACCTAATACGAAAACGGCCACAGGTTAAAATAGTTTTTAGCCTGCCACCATCGATAAGAAAGTCCTCGAGGCTCATAGATCAAGAAGGCACATATTGCAAGGCCGAAGGCCATCTCCTTTAAAAAGGCAAAATCAACCAGGATCTTTGGAAATATTTCAGAGGCTGGTATGGCTGCCATCTGCAAAAGTTCCATAACCGTGACCATAAATATGGATCCAAATATTGCGCCGTCAATACCCCCACCACCGATCAATATCACACCTACCAGCCATAGCGACCAGAACCAGGGAAAATGCTCAGGGCTCAGGGCCGCTAAATTGGCTACCCAGAATGCACCTGCAATACCAGCGATGAATCCTGCCACAAAGAAATTTAATAGCTTATACCAGATAATATTAATACCAAGGGTTTCTGCAGCAATGTCATTGTCCCTTATGGCAACCCAAGCCCTTCCAACTCTGGTCCTCAGGAGATTTGCCATAATCATAACCGTAAGGGTCAAAAGGATAATCATCAAAAAATATATCTTCAAATCCGTATCTATAACCCAGGGACCTATCTTAATTGTGCCTGGCGGAAGGGAAAATGCCTGTCCTCTGCCGCCAATTTGGCTTACATACTGGGTCAGGATAAAATCCACTGTGATAAACTGGGCGGCCATGGTAGTCAAAATAAGGTAAAATCCTTTGACCCTGGCCGAAGGGAGCCCAAAGAGAACACTCCACAGGCCGGCAACAATTGCAGCAATTACAATGCTTATAGGATAGGCAAGACCCCAGTTAACAATAAATTCAGGCCAGGGAAATTGCAGGATTAAAAGTGTACTTGTATATGCACCTACGGCTATAAAGGCGGCATGGCCCAGGGTTATCAGACCGGCATAGCCGATCAAAAGCTGTACGCCAAGGGCGCCAAGGGCAGTGTAGCCAATCATATTAGCAACACCGATCCAGTATTCGTCTAAAAATAAGGGAAATACAACAAAAACAATCAGGAGAAGCGCAATCATCTTCCCCTTTATAACCGGGGTCTGCCACCATCCTTGATCCTTTGCATAGTTTTCATGGTAATATCCACACGGAAGCCACACTTTTGTCATAAACTCATCTCCTTCAATTGAAAATTGACAATTGAAAATTGAAAATTACAAGCTACATTCGTTCAATCTTTATCCAACCCCAGAGCCCATATGGCATGAAGAGTAAAAATACAGCCATAAATGCAAAGGGAAAGATCTCCTTTACCCCTCCGGGGAAATAGGCATCTAAGTAAGTGCCGGCAAAATTCTGCAAAACTCCTATTAATAATCCACCTACTATGGCACCGGGAATGGAGTTAAGACCACCTAACACCACGGCTGGCAGTACCAATAATCCTAAAAAGCCAATAGATATATTAACCCCGTTGATATTTCCTAAAAGTGCTCCTCCGACTCCCGCTGCCATAAAGGCAATAGCCCAGGATGCTGCATAGACAAACCTGGCACTTACTCCAAGGGATAGGGCGGCTGTCTCATCGTCTGCTGTTGCCTGCATGGAAAGACCCCAGCGTGTATACTTAAAGAATGCAACAAAAACGAGAAAGAGAATAATGGCCAGCACAAAGGACCAGAAGTATACGGTAGAGATTTTTAAAAAACCGATGGTAAATGGCTTAAGAGAAAATATAGCAGGAGTGAACACCCTTGTATCTGTCCCCCATACGAATCCAACCAATCCCTTAAGGAAAAAAGAGAGTCCCACGGTCACCATTATTACTGCCAGGATCGGCTCTCCAATAAGTTTGTCCAGGAAGATCCTTTCCACCAAAATACCGAGTATAATACCAATGATCAGGGTAAATAAGATGCACAGGATAAAGGGAACGCCCATTAAATAAAAATAAATTGTGACATAGGCCCCGATAAGGGTCAGTTCTCCCATGGCAAGGTTTAATACCCCAGAGCACTTGTAGATTAAAACCCAGCCCAAGGCAACTAAGGCATATATCCCTCCAACCATAATCCCGGTAGTTAAAGTCATTAAAAATAATTCCATTCTCTTCTACCCCCCTTTGTTTATGTGCTCTTATCACTAAAGTGAGTTAAAATGACTAAAGTTGTCAGAATTTTTGAATTCCTCAATTCCTGAATCCCTAAATCTGCAACGTAATTACACTTTTATCTCTTGAATATGCAGATCTGTCTTTATAGGCTGTTCCCTTCCATCCTCATAGGTGATAGTCATATCCAGGTGGACCTTGTCTGCATCCTTATAAAGGGTTTCTACAATATCCTTGTAACGCTGTTTCATAAAACCCCTCCTTAGTTTGCTGGTCCTGGTCAATTCATCATCATCTGCATCAAATGCCTTGAAGAGGTTAACGAATTTGTTTATTCTGGCTGGTTCAGGAAGCGCTTTATTGGCCTCTTCTATCTGTTTCTGAACAAGGTCATAGATCCTTGGGTCCTGGGAAAGTTCTGGATAACTTGTATAATTAATCTTATGCTCATCTGCCCATTTACCAACAACAGAATAATCAATACACATGACAGCAGTTACATAGGGTAGTTTATCCCCTATAACCCAGGCATCCTGTACATAGGGACTGAATTTGAGCCTGGCCTCGAGATATTGGGGGGCAAAAGGCTTGCCATCATTCAGGATCAGAACATCTTTTGTCCTGTCAAAGACAACTAAATGACCATCGTCATCAATAAAACCGGTATCACCGGAGTGAAGCCACCCATCCGTTAATGTCTTCTTTGTTTCTTCATCATTTTTGTAGTAACCCTGAAACACTGATGGGCTTTTGCAGATGATCTCTCCATCTTCTGTGATCTTCACCTCAGTTTCAGGTATCGCGGTCCCAACTGTGTCAAATTTTATATCCCCATTCCTGTGTGTAACGGATATTCCAGCTACCTCTGTCTGCCCATATATCTGTTTTAGGTTTACACCCAGGGCATGGAAAAAACGAAAATGCTCGGGACCCATTGCAGCGCCGCCCGTGTAACAATACCGGAGTCGCGACATTCCAAGGTGGTCCTTGAGCTTCTTCTGCATAATCACATACGCAAAATAATTCAGAGCTTTCCAGTACCATGGAATAGGCTTCTTTTCAAACTTTAGATCTGCTACATGATACCCTATCTTTGTAGCCACCTCATGTGCCTTTCTCTTTATCCAGGTGGCATCCAGGTATTTTACCTGGACCTGACGGGTCAGGCCCTCATAAAGCCGTGGCGCAGCAAACATTACATGAGGCCCGATCTCTCGAATATTATGCTGGGATGTTTCCGGTTCCTCCGGAAAATTAAGTGTGTAGCCTATCAGGAGGCCGCAGGATATGGACATCATCTGCTCCCCGATCCAGGCAAAGGGAAGATAGGATACAAAGTCATCGGTGTCATAACATGGGTCAACTGCCATGAGATTTTTACCCATGCTCAGCATATTGTAATGGGTTAAGAGGGCCCCTTTGGGGAGGGCAGTTGTGCCGGATGTATAAAACAGGAGGCAGATTTCTTGACCGTGGCCCTCATTTATCATTTTTTCGAATAGATCTGGTTCTTTCTCATCAAGCTCCTTGCCAAGCTCCTGGACCTTTATTATGCTATTTAAATTTGGCTGATGGTAGCGCCTCATCCCCTTTGGGTCATCCCATATTACGTATTCTAATTTTGGGCAATCAGGCATAATTGCTAATGCCTTATCAACCTCCTCCTGAGTTTCTCCTACAAAGAATTTGCTATCTGAATGATCTATTATATATTTGACCTCCTCCATCATACAATCCTGAAAGAGCCAGACCGGTATGCCTCCAGCACACATAGCAGCCATCTCTGCCCAGACACCTTCCGGCCTATTATCACCAATCATGGCCACCTTGTCCCCTCTTTTTAGTCCAAGGCTGACCATTCCCAGGCTTAGATATTTTACCCTCTCATAGTAGTCCTGCCATGTGTAAGGCAGCCATACCCCAAACTCCTTCTCTCTCATGGCAACCTTTTCAGTTCCATATTCTTTGCATCTTTTCAAAAATACTTGCGGGATAGTGAGGTCTTTTGTTACCTCTATCTTTTCTGCCATTTTATCTCCTTGATATGTAAAGATCCTCTTCACCTAAATATGCCTTAACAACCTGGGGGTTTTTGCCAACATCATCCGGAGCTCCATCAGTGACTATATTGCCGAAATCAAGGACAAGAACCCTGTGGGAGATATCCATTACCACACCCATATCGTGCTCTACTAATATGCAGGTTATCTTCCAGCGTTTCTCTTCGTTTATGTCGAGAATAAACCTGGCCATGTCTTCAACTTCTTCTAAGTTCAAGCCTGCCATGGGTTCATCCAAAAGGATAATCTCTGGCCTGAGTGCCAGGGCCCTTCCGAGCTCAACTCTCTTCTGTGAGCCATAAGGAAGCATGTGTGCAACCTGATCACGGATAGACTCGATCTCTAATAGATCGATGATCTCCTCCTCGATGAATTTCCGGTCTTCTATCTCTTCTCTTTTTGGGTTACCGACATAAATAGAGCCGCTCAGGATGTTAGTTTTGAGATGTATGTGGGATCCCATCCTGATATTTTCAGTAACAGTCATTCCCCCATACAGCTCAAGCTTCTGGAAAGTTCTGCCTATCCCAAGGGCAGCAATCTTATGAGGAGCAAGATTATTAATTCTCTGCCCCTTGAAAAAAATATTCCCCTGCTGGGGGCGATAAAGGCCATTAATGCAATTCATCATTACAGTTTTACCTGCTCCATTTGGCCCAATAATAGAATGTATCTCTCCCTTTCTTACCTCTAAGTCAACACCATTCAGGGCCTGAACTTTCGCAAAAGCCATATGAATATTTTCGAGTTTTAGGAGAACATCCCCTTCTTTTACTTCACCTGCGGTGTTCATACGTTTTAAGCCTCCGTATTTAGCTATTTAAATTTATGATAATTGGATAAATAAAAAGTAAAAAACCTATTATGTAAAATTAAATTACATAACAGGTTCTTTGGTTCTTCTATAATCTTTAATGATTTTTTATTTCTAAAGACTACTTTAAGCTTATAAGAAATATATAATAATGAGAGCATATTTACTGTGATGAAAGGATTATTTCTAACAACTGAGAGATTAATCTTGGTTGTTTACTTTTTTATAATTTATTTGTCAACAACTTTTTGGAAAAATATTTGAGAAAATTATAATAATAACAAATAGTTACAATGTAGCTTTAAAATAGCTATTTCTCAGCTATGAATTTGGGGCATTCGCACTAATTGGAGTAATGGCCCGCCTGCCACACAAGGCACGAGCGGGCAGGGATCGTATAAATCCACTGAAACTAAGAGGTTTATGCAATAGGTTGTAGAAGTTCCGAAATTTTTTAATACCGCCCTGATAAAATTTGAGGCATGAGGTTCTCTTGACATTGGCACAAAAAATAATCATCTGTCATTCCAGCGATAAAATCCCGGACAATCATAGCAAGAGGCGTAGTATCTCTATACTGAGAGGACATCCCATCTAAAAATTCTTTAAAAATAACTGAATTATCATTACCAGCTTTTAGATCTTTATAATATTTGTTAAAAAGCATCTCAAACATCAGTAGTAACTTATCGGTTTGGTTTTTCGCCTTAGTATTGGTGTATATAGACTCTTGGTTAAAATCTTTAAGCCTTTTTAAGGCCTGTGCAACCTCAGGGCTAAATGAGAGAGAGGGTTTTTCCAGGCTTCCCGCGATCAAATCCTCAACCAAGGTATATACAATAGTTCCATTTGTTTCTCCCAATATACGGCGACAATCCGCCGGCATTTCATTTCTTTTTATCAAACCCAGTCTGATTGCATCCTCTATATCTCTCCCTATATAACTAATGGTATCTGCCATCCTCACGGTGCATCCCTCTATTGTCATAGGCCAGATAGGTGCATTTGGATCCTCTATTACCTTTGTTATATCTTCTTCGAATCGAGTAAAATCTTTATCTTTATCAGGATATAAGGCAGGATTATGCACCTCGCCATTATGACAAAGGATGCCATCCAAAACCTGAAGAGATAAGTTCCAACCAACTCCCTTCCTTTCTATTGCCTCTAAAAAACGCACACCTTGTACGTTGTGTAAAAAATTACCCAGTCCATATTTCTGAGATAAATCTGAGAGAAACCTTTCACCATCGTGGCCAAACGGTGTATGACCTATATCGTGGCCAAGAGCAATAGCCTCAATAAGATCCTCATTAAATCGTAAAAGACGGCCTATCGTCCTGCCAATCTTGGAGACTAATTGCACATGAAGAACACGATGAGTGATGTGATCATTTTTTATAAGATAGAAAACCTGGGTCTTATCAATGTATCGGGAATAGGCTAAAGAATGGAGAATCCGATCGGTATCAATAGAAAAATTATCCCTGTGACTATCAATAATTTCTGGCTCGTCTCTTCGTCTGACAGCCTGAGTACTCAAGGTAGCATAAGGAGAAAGCCTATCCTTTTCTAAAAGACGGAGTTGTTGTTTAATATCTTTTAAGATTTTGGCCTTATTCATCTCACTCCCTGCAGCTCATAAAGATAAAATTAAACAAACGATATGGAAATGTTAATAGAAATTATTATCCCCGGTCAATATAATTTTAGTTAATTAACCTTGAAATTTTCTTTATAGTATATATCTTCTTTTATATCCTGATCAAGTGTCTAAAATGATACGAGAACGCCCATCTCGCAATCGAGAGGTTTGCGTACAAACCTAAAGTGAACTAACGTTAAAGATAAAATAATTTTAAACTTTAGGCATTTTAGACAATTTAACTCACTTAACAATGAACCTACATCCTACTGAAAAAAAGGTTTTGTCAGCTATCCTTGGATATCGAATGATTACCAGAGGGGATAGCATCATTGTAGCTGTATCTGGAGGAGCAGATTCTGTGTGCCTTTTAAAAATCCTTTACGCACTTAAGAAATACTTGAATATCGGGCTAACTGTTGCCCATTTTAATCATGGATTGAGACCGAAAGAAGATGAAAAAGAAACAGAATTTGTTGCCAAGTTAGCCAAAAGACTAAATCTGGCTTTGATCTGTGATACGTCCAATAACATAACAAAGGCACATGGGAGCTCTATTGAGGAAAAAGCAAGAGAGATGAGATATCAATTTTTTCAAAAAGCTCTAGATGAGAATCATGCCCAAAAGCTCGCCCTTGGCCATAATATGAATGATCAGGCAGAAACAGTTCTTATGCATTTTCTAAGAGGGACTGGGCTAACCGGTTTATCCGGAATACCTCCAATTCGACAAAATTGTTTTATAAGACCTCTTATAGATACAACGAGGGATGAAATCCATACCTATTTAAAACAAAATGACGAATCTTTTATAATAGATAGTTCAAACCTTGAAACAAGGTATCTAAGAAACAAGATACGCTTAGAGTTGCTACCACTACTTCTTGACTATCAACCAAAGCTTGTCGAACACTTAGGTGAACTTGCATTTCAATGTAGACAAGAAACCAAATTTATAGATGAAGAGGCAACAAAACTGTTGGATATGATAACTTTTGATTCCTCAAAGTATTCCTTAGACCTTTCCCTTACCACCTTTAATACCCTCTCATGTTCTCTTCAGTATCGTATTATCAGGCAGGCAATAAAAAAAATAAAGGGAAACCTTCGAAAGATTGACAGAGGACATATTAAGACAATCATAGATTGTGCCAATAAGGATAAACCTCAAATCAAAGTAAATCTTCCCGAAAATATTATAGTAAAGAAGATATATAACAGGCTCAGATTTTCTTTAGGAGATATGATTGAAACTCACAATTTCTCCTACTCTATAAATAATATGGGGAGATTTCAAATTCAGGAGATCAATAAAACAATCTCTTTCACGGAGATATCTAAAAATGATTTCATGTTGTCCACTGCTTCGCCTGAAGAGGCATTCCTTGACCTTGACAAGCTCAAATGGCCTCTGAGAGCAAGAAACTTCAGAACGGGAGACAAATTTATACCCCTTGGTGTGAATGGGTTTAAAAAGGTGAAAGATATCTTTATTGATAATAAAATTCCATCGGAGGAGAGAAAAAAAATTCCTATTCTTGTAAGCTGTGATGATATAGTGTGGGTTTATGGCATAAGGATTGATGACAGATACAAGATCAAACAGGAAACAAAAAGGATTTTAAGATGTAAAGTTGAATAAAGTGTGCTATATTTAAACGTTTTAAATAACGTTTTTTATAATTTGTCTATTTTAAAAGTAATCATAAAGGAGAACACAGTTGAACACATTTTCTAAAAATCTTACTCTCTGGCTGGTTATCAGCCTTATGATGATCCTGCTATTCCAAATCTTTAAAAAAGAAACTAAACAGACTGGACAGTTAAGCTATAGTGAATTCTTGAACATGGTAGAACAAGGCGAGGTCACCCAGGTAACCATTCAAGGGGACAAAATATTTGGTAACTCAAATCAGGGCAGATTCTTTAGAACATTTGCACCTAAGGATCTTGAGCTAATAAAAATCTTACGTAATAAAGAGATCGGAATAACTGCAAAACCGGATGACACGTCTCCATGGTATATGACAATTCTTGTATCCTGGTTCCCCATGCTTCTTTTAATTGGTGTCTGGATTTTCTTTATGCGCCAAATGCAGGCAGGAGGAGGCAAGGCACTCTCTTTTGGGAAAAGTCGGGCGAGACTCGCAACTAACGGAAAAAATAAGGTAACATTTGATGATGTCGCCGGCATTGAAGAAGCTAAGGAAGAACTTCAAGAGATCATAGAATTTCTAAGAGACCCAAAGAAATTTACCCGTTTAGGAGGCAGAATCCCAAAAGGTGTGCTTCTAGTTGGTGCCCCCGGAACAGGCAAGACTTTGTTAGCCAGGGCTATAGCAGGAGAGGCAGGTGTCCCTTTCTTAAGTATAAGTGGTTCTGATTTTGTAGAAATGTTTGTAGGTGTCGGAGCATCCAGGGTGAGGGATCTCTTTGTCCAGGGCAAAAAGAATGCCCCCTGCATCATCTTCTTAGATGAGATTGATGCTGTCGGTCGACATCGAGGAGCTGGATTAGGAGGGGGTCATGATGAAAGAGAACAAACATTAAATCAGCTCTTAGTGGAAATGGATGGATTCGAATCTAATGAAGGAGTTATCCTTATTTCAGCCACTAACAGGCCTGACGTACTTGACCCTGCATTATTACGACCAGGAAGATTTGACAGGCAGGTAGTTGTACCCGTGCCTGATGTCAGGGGACGGGAAAATATATTAAAGGTACACACAAAAAAAACAAGGATTGGCGATGATGTTGATCTTTCTGTAATTGCCAGGGGAACGCCAGGTTTTACCGGTGCAGACCTTGAAAATATGACGAATGAGGCAGCGTTGCTTGCAGCCAGAAGAAACAAAGACAAAATAGATATGCAAGACATGGAAGATGCGAAAGATAAGGTGCTTATGGGTGCAGAAAGGAAGAGCATGATCATAAGCGATGATGAGAAAAAAACTACCGCCTATCATGAAGCAGGACATGCTTTGATAGCAAAACTTCTCCCTAATACCGATCCCATACATAAAGTGACCATAATTCCAAGAGGCATGGCTCTTGGCCTGACACAGCAACTCCCTTTAGATGATAAACATACCTATACAAAAGAGTATCTTTTCAATAACATCTGCATCCTGATGGGAGGAAGAATATCCGAGGAAATTGCCTTAAATACCCAGACTACTGGAGCAAGCAATGATATAGAAAGGGCAACGGAGATAGCAAGAAAGATGATCTGTGAATATGGTATGAACGAAAAACTCGGCCCACTGAGTTTTGGGAAGAAAGAGGAAGAGATATTCTTGGGGCGTGAGATTTCCCAGCACAGGGATTATAGTGAAGAAACAGCCCAAAAAATTGACCAGGAGGTTAATAATCTTGTAGGTGAGACATACAAAAAATCCCATAAACTTATAAGTGATAACCTAAATACCCTTAACAAATTAGCCAATGCCCTTTTAGAAAAAGAGACCCTCAATGGCAGTGAGATCGATGAAATAGTGGGTAAAAAGAAAAGAAAAAGACAATCAAGAAAAACAACAGGAAGAAGGAAAATTGATTCACAAGGCAAGAAAAGCTAATATTTTAGAATGGTTAGACTATAATTTTGATCTTGATTCGAAAACCTTTATTATGGGTATTTTGAATATTACCTCTGACTCTTTTTTTGATGGAGGCACTTATTTCCGCGAAAATGATGCAGTGAAGCACGGTTTGAAAATGGCCGCCGAGGGTGCTGATATTATTGATGTAGGAGGAGAATCAACAAGGCCTTTTTCAGATCCCCTCCCACTTGATGAAGAGGTAAGGAGAGTAATACCTGTTATCAAGACTCTCGCCCAAGAGATAGACATTCCAATAAGCATAGATACCTATAAGAGTGAGGTAGCCAGTCAGGCCATAGAGGCTGGTGCAACAATGGTCAACGACATAAGTGCACTGAAATTTGATCCTGCAATGGGTCAATTGGTTGCAGATGCAGGCGTACCCATTGTGTTGATGCATATGAAAGGAACACCAAAAAATATGCAGACAAACCCTACCTACAAAGACCTTTTTGGTGAAATAATAGATTTCTTACGCAAGGCCATAGAACAGGCTATCAGTTCAGGCATAAAAAGAGATGTTATTATCATTGATCCCGGTATTGGCTTTGGTAAATCCTTTGATGATAATCTCAAGATAATAAACAATTTACATACATTTTCTTCTCTTGGACAACCGCTTCTGGTGGGTACCTCTAATAAGGCTTTTATTGGCCATCTGCTTGGCCTTTCTGTAGAATCTCGTGAAAATGGCACAATGGCTACTGTTGCTGCTTCTGTGCTGAACGGAGCAAATATTGTGAGGGTTCACAATGTGAAGGCCACCAAAGAGACAGTAACTATGATTGATGCTATAATGAAAGCCGAAACTTGAAACTGGATACTTGTTCCTATGCTACTATGTATAGATATAGGTAATACAAACATTGTTATTGGTATCTTTCAAGATGATATACTGCGTAATCACTGGCGAATAAGAACAGAAAGAGATATGACCAGTGACGAATTCACTGTATTAATCAACAACCTGTTTATCCCAGCACAATTAGAGATACAGAGCATACGTGATGTAATTATCTCTTGCGTTGTACCACCTCTTCTTAGCTCCCTAAAAGAGTTTTGCTTGCTTCATTTTAATCATGAACCAATGATTGTTGGCCCGGATATAAAGACAGGATTGGCCATTAAATATGATAATCCAAAAGAGGTTGGTGCTGACAGGATCGTTAATGCAGTAGCTGCATACCAGAAATATAAAACGGGCCTCATTGTGGTAGACTTTGGTACAGCTACGACCTTTGATTACATATCCTCTGAAGGTGCCTATGAGGGGGGAGCAATAGCCCCTGGCATAATCATCTCTGCTGAGGCTCTTTTTCAAAAGGCCTCTAAGCTACCTCGAGTTGAGATATTTGACAAACCTAAAACTGTAATAGGCAAGGAAACCATAAGCAGTATAAATTCAGGCCTTGTGTATGGTTATGCTGGCCTCGTTGACGGAATAGTAAATCGTATAAAAAAAGAGATGGGATCTAATCTTACCGTTATTGCAACAGGGGGCCTTGCCACATTGATAAAATCAGAAGCTGAGAACATCGATTATGTTGAAGAATTCTTGACATTAGATGGATTACAAATACTGTTTAAGCTTAACTCCCATAAATAAGCAGTACCCTTCTGTTATCACAACTTTATTCCTTTCCGCTATGAGATTATTGAAATAGCTATTGTATCCAATACATTGTGTGCACTCACACAATAAAGACAAAAAAATACATTAAAAACACATTAGATTACAGGTAAGTGTTCAAAGGTTCTAAGTTCACCGTTCAAGGTTACCCTTCTTTCAATAACCTTGCTCATAGGCTGGAAAGTGCTTGATAAAACCACGAATGGCACTACCATGCCTCAATCCGCCAGACGGCAGGCGGATCAATATGCTCAAATAGTTCAATTCTTATGCCTTCTATATTCAGCACTTACGTATTGCTGGTTCAGATTTTAGGTCAACTCTGAACCCTTGAACCTGTGAAGCTGTGAACGGTTAAGATTAAAGGTTGTTAATAAATAAGAAATAGGATAAAGAACTTTCAGCAAAAATGCATATAGGAAGTGCAGATATAGACCGTCGTTGTCTCTTCCTTTTGCAAATTACTCAGGGATACAGATAACCTGGGCATCTCTTACAGAAACTCAAGAACTTAAAAAGGTGATCAAGAGTGTTGATAATTACCTGACGCTGAATTTAATGTAAGCATTGAAAATAAAGTGTAAGGCCAACACGCTCACAAGGTATAAAAAAAGGATCCTCATTGTATGAGCATTATTTGTAATCTCAATAATCTCCCCCAAGATATTACAAACCCTGTAGTTACTATAGGAAACTTTGATGGAGTCCATTGGGCACATCAGAAAATTTTTAAAAAAATTATAGAGAGGGCCAGGGATTTACATGGAACATCTGTGGCTATCACCTTTGAACCACATCCCATAAAGGTAATGTTTCCCACGAAGGCTAAACCACTCATAACGCTTTTAGAACAAAAGATAGAACTGATAATAAATCAAGGGATCGACTTACTTCTTATAATAGAGTTTACCGCAGAATTTGCTGCTATTTCAGCCAGAGATTTTGTAAAAGATATCTTGGTGGATAAATTAGGGGTTAAAGAAATAATAGTCGGTTATGATTATGCCTTTGGCCATAACAGACAAGGTAATATAGAAGTCCTGAGGGAAATGGGTTCCCTGTTCAATTTTAATGTCCAGCAAGTAGATCCTGTGTATGTAGAAAATGTTTTGGTATCGAGTACATCAATCAGAAACCTTATTATGGAAGGAAATGTAGTTGGTGCAAAAAAATTACTTGGAAGGAATTACCAGATAAGAGGAAAGGTTATTAGGGGAATGAATAGGGGTGGTTCTTTATTAGGCTACCCCACAGCAAACCTAAGATTGACTGATGAGCTAATACCAAAAGAGGGTGTGTATATTGTTTTAATAGATATAGGCGGCAAGACGTATCAAGGATTGACCAACATTGGCTACAATCCAACGTTTAAGAATAAAACCTTGTCGGTTGAGACCTATATTTTTAATTTATCAGCTCATATAGTAAATCAAAAGATTAAGGTTAATTTCCTCTCCCGCCTACGGGATGAAATAACTTTTGCGAGCAGCAAAGAGCTTTCCCAGCAGATCGATCAAGATGTTAATCAGGCACGAGAATTCTTTCAAAAGAAAAAAGATACACTATGAAATGGAAATTCTGGCTTGGTCTTTTAATTAGTGTCGCATTTCTCTATATTGCATTCCATAATGTGGATTTAAACCTCCTGTATTTATCCATTAAATCAACTAATATTCTTTTTTTTATCCCAATTGTCGTGTTAACTTTTTCCTTCTATTTTATACGGGCCTTACGATGGTTTCATCTTTTAGAGCCAATAAAAAAAATCGGTCTGTTCAGCCTATTTTCTTCCACAGTTATAGGTTTTGCCGCAAACTGTGTTCTTCCCGCACGATTGGGTGAATTTATAAGGGCAAACTACATTGGACGTATGGAAAACATAAGTAAAAGTTCCTCATTAGCAACCATTGTTATTGAGAGACTCTTTGATGTTTTTACCATACTTCTAATGGTATTACTTGTTATCCTTTTTAATGATTTCCCTTCCGAATGGAAATCAATGGAAAAGGCCCTAAAAACAGGAGGATTTTTCCTGTTAATTCTTTTTATCATTTCAATCTTTCTCCTTATCGGGCTGAAAAAAAAGACCCACACCTTTCTCACTGTCTTTGGACGTTTTCTTTTCTTTTTGCCACATACCATACAACAGAGGATCATTGACATTCTGAAAGGTTTCAGCAACGGTCTCGTCCTTGTTAAAGGCCCATCTCAACTTTTGGCAGTAATATTTTACTCTCTCACACTCTGGTGTCTTACTGCATTTCAGATTTATATCCTTGGTTTTTCAATGGGTATATCACTGCCTTTTTTAGCCCCCTTTTTTATTCTGATACTACTATGCCTTAGTGTCACATTGCCATCGGCGCCTGGCTATATCGGTACATTTCATGTGGCATGCCAATATGCGTTAATCTTTTATGGTATCAGTAAGGAAAAGGCATTATCAATGGCCATCCTTCTTCATGCTGCAGGATTTATACCTACTGTTATTTTAGGCTTACTGCTATTTTTACTTCACCATATCTCATTACGTAACCTTACTAATAAATAATCGCAAACAAGAAAAAAACTGGACATTTAGTGTAAATATCTTATTATTTATACGTATAAACTAATGGAGAAAATAATTATGAAAAAGAGTTATCTAATATATTTAATTATTACCCTTATTATCTTTCCAGCAGGCTGCGCCCCTTCTTACAAGGCAAGGCCACTCTCATTTAAGCATCCATCTGCGTATCCAAATACTACCCAGGTTGCGAATACCATAATCGGCTCAAGAGCCTTTGTTGACGAAAAGGAAGCCCAAGAGGCCTTTGGTTTTGATGTAAGGTCAGCCGGCATGCTTCCGGTTCAAATTGTGGCAGATAACCAAGGCCAAAAAGGACTATATATTGTTGCCAATCAAACATTTCTTCAGGATAAAGAAGGTAACCTCTGGCCTGTGTTAACAGATAAATTTGCATACGAGCGGGTAACGAAATACGCGCAAACCAAAAAGATCTTTCAGGAAGGAGCTTATGCAGGTGTAATGTCTGCGACTGCTGGTGCACTCATTGGAGCAGCTATTGGTATTGTTACTGGTGAAAATGTTGCCTCTGCAGCAGGAAAGGGAGCAGCTATAGGTGCTGCTGCAGGAGGAACTGCAGGCGGTTTAAAAGGCTATGACTCAGCATATCAGGCCCGAAGAGAGGTCATGGAAGACTTTGAAAGCAAAAGCTTGAAAAATAAATCTCTTTCTCCCAATAACCTTAGTTATGGCTTTATATTCTTTCCTGGAGAGGCCAAGTCCGCCCAATTACTCAGGTTACAATTGAAAGAAAAAGACTCGAATAGAATTTTCACCATAAATTTAAAATTTGAATAACAACTCGCAGCTATACTACATCATATGGAGAGGGTTTTATCAGTAGTGTGCTTCCTTTTCAGCCTTTCTTGCATGCGATTAATAGCCCTTTCCATCTCCTTAAGAAGCTCTTGAACTCTTTTACTGATAGGCTCTTTTAGTAACCTGTATTCATTTTCTATATCTTCAGCGAACTTTTTTATTCTCTTTTTAAGCTGGGCTACCTTTTCTTCCAGGTTTTGCCGATTATTTCTATATTGCTCACGTTTCTCTTTTGAGAGGTCTTTTCCTTCTGCCAGATTTTCCTTCAGGGCCTTTTCTATTTTCCTTAGTTCCACAAGTATTTTTTGAAGTTTCTCCACTATGGAATTCTCTGCCTTTTTATGGACAGCGCCTCCTTTTTCTTTTAATTCCTTTTGAAATTCCTTTAATTCTTTCTCAGCAGCCTGGATACCGGACGTTATGATTTCATTGACAGAATCTAAAATTTCTTTAATGCTCTCTCCAACGGTTATTTCAGAGCCTTTTCTATTCTGAGCCAAAAGCGGACCAAAAGATGATCCAATAAAAATACTAATAAAGAGGATAAAAATAAATTTTGTCGTCACACTCCTACCTCCTGGCTGATTATATATATGTGATCAACTCTGCTGCGATATAATTTAAAAAATTTATAGCACTATAGCGTGGTTTTATCAATGAAAAATATACTATATGTAACTACTATAGGTTCAACGTTCTAAGGGTTTCCTGATAAAATCGAGATTCAGGGTTAAGAAGTGATGGAGACTGAGTCCCACCGGGACGAAAGAGTTTAGGATCAAGATATGACAAATACAACGACAGAAAAATGAGGGGATATACTACAATGGCAATCCGAATAGTGCTGACTCCAACGGTATCTCATTGTATTGAGACTGTGGCGAAAAGGGAATACTGGAAAAATGTGAATAACTATCTTAAAAAAAGAAAAGAGGATAAAAGGCTTGAGGGAAAAATAGAGCTTCTTAGGTCTTTCCTTGAGACAGCAGACTTTGCCAATCTTAGGAGACAATCTGAAGAACATATTCTACATGGAAAACAGGTAACATTTATTGTATCCATTAAAAAACAAAAAATTATTGTATGAGATGACAGTAAAGAATAGTGAGTAAAAAATTAATAAGAAAAAGATCTTGTAATCTATTTATTCAAATGATATAGGGTATCTCGAATTTTAGATTTAAGAGAAATGTAATATTATTCACATAAAAATCGATGGGTAACAAAATTTATCCTGGAGGAATACAATGCATAGAGAATCCTATAAATGCATAGAGCACGGATGTATGAAAAGGAGAGATTTTCTGAAAATTTCTGGTATGTTTGGACTGGGGCTGGCAACATTCCCTGTAGGGATACGTTCTGCCGAAGCAGTAAAGTTTGATAAAAATCTATATAAGGTCTCAAGATCCAGGACAGGCATGGGAACAATAGTGTCGATAACCACTGTTAATCCCTCCAAAGACCATGCAGAGGAATCTATCGCCTTAGCCTTTAAAGAGATAGAAAGACTTACAAAGATAATGAGCCGGTTTGATTCTGATAGCCCTGTAGCACTCCTGAACCGTGACGGATTTTGTAATAACGTTCCTCCTGAACTTTCCTTTGTTATTAAAAAATCCTTGCAGTATCACCAAATCAGTAATGGCTTTTTTGATATTACTGTGAAACCAGTCTTAGATCTATTGGCTCAATCTTTTAAAGACCAAAAAAAGGTTATCCAAAATAAGGAAAAGATTGCTGAGCTCTTGGAACTTGTTAATGCCGAACTGATTTCTTTACATGGAAATGATATGTCCTTTAAAAAGGATGGCATGGGAATTACGCTGGATGGTATTGCGAAAGGCTTTATTGTGGATAAGGCAATTGAGACACTAATGAAACAGGGGATCAAACATGCACTTATCAATGCAGGGGGAGACATTAGGACAATAGGTGACAAAGGCAATAACAGACCATGGAAAATAGCTATCGAAGACCCGCTAAAGAAAAAAAATTACCCTGACATAGTCGCTATCACAAACAGGTCTATAGCCACCTCTGGTAATTATGAGGTATTTTTTGACAAGGAAAAAATCTTTCATCATATTGTCAATCCCAAAACCGGGTTATCACCTCTTATTAATGCGAGTGTCTCTGTTCAGGCCCCCACTGCAATAGAAGCTGATGCACTTTCAACCACACTCTTTACCCTTGACCCAGTCCAAGGAACGAGATTAATAAATTCTATTCCTTCATGCCAAAGTCTTATTATTACTAGAAATCGACAAAAAATCAAATCTAGTAGCTGGCAGGGCATGACTGCGTCATAATAAAAAACAGCCTCTCTTGGTTGGTGCGTAATCAGGCGGATTGAGTATGGATGTCAGAAAATACTACCTTCAATCGCTTTTCTCAGTTTTGGTAGGGTAGATGGACGTATAGCTGATATCGGGATTCCACCGAGTCTCGTAGCGAAATGATCGATCTGGGATTTGTTCAGCCTATCGATTTTGTTTAACACTAAAATAGTTGGTATCTCAGTTAGATCAAGACTGTCCAAGATTTTTTTTACTGATTCTATCTGATCTTCCAATCTTGAATTACTCATATCTGCTACATGAAGGAGAAGATCTGCTTCATGAAGTTCCTCAAGGGTCGCAGCAAAGGCCTTAAAAAGATCCTCTGGTAAATCCTTAATAAAACCGACTGTATCAGTGATAATGGCATCCCTCTTCTTCAGCCTGAGATAGCGGCTCGCAGTATCAAGTGTTACAAAAAGCCTGCTTTCTACCTTTACATGACTTCCTGTAAAGGCATTAAGGAGGGTGGATTTTCCTGCATTTGTATACCCGACAATTGAGATTACCGGCACACCCCTATTTTTTCTTTTTTTTCTTCTCTCTTTCCTCTGGCATCTGATCTCTGCCAATTCTTTATTTAACAGGGTAATCCTATCCCTTACCCTCCTCCTATTGATTTCCAGCTTTGTCTCTCCTGGTCCTCTCCCGCCTATCCCACCAGTAAGTCTTGACATTGCAGTATTTTTGGTAATTAATCTGGGCAACACATACCGTAATTGAGCAAGTTCTACCTGAATTTTTCCTTCTCGTGTGATTGCCCTTCTAGCAAATATATCTAATATCAACTGTGTTCTATCAATCATCTTCATTTCCGTGGAATCTGTCAGAACCCTGACTTGTGCAGGGGTGAGCTCACCATCAAAGATTAGGAGGTCTGCACCTGCTTGAAGAGAACGTACAACTAATTCGCTTAGTTTTCCTTTCCCTAAAAGAAACCGTGAATCAAAATGTGTTTTTCTCTGAATAATAGAATCTACAACCAGGAGATTACCAGTGATTGACAGCTCTTTTAATTCCTCAAGTGATTCCTCTGCCTCCTGCCTCGAGGACTTATTTACACTTACAAGGGCAGCCCTTTCTTTTTTTTCCATACCGATGTGTGTTCCGGTTTTGGCAAGCTGAGCTTCAAGATCTCTTATAAATTCTAAAAAATTGAGATCGAGTCTGCCAATATCAGGTATATGTTCTATGATCCATGGCTGCCCTGAATTATTTTTGGGAAGGATATGGGCATAATAAAGATCAGCAGGAACACCATTACTGGTAATGTTTAGGCACACCATTAAATCCAGCTTTAGGAGGGCTAAATCCATTAAATCTTCTTGACTTAATGGCTCTCCATGGAGATGAGTATGGATACACCTAAGGCCTTTAAGTCTACCAACGCCAGATCTAAACCGAGCTAAATCAGGAATAAGAATGCTGTGATCATTACCCACAACCACATATTCCACATCCCCTCTTCTTCCTACAAGGAGTGCTACCTGTCTCTTAATGTCTGAGGAAATTTCAGCTAATCGGCGTGCTATCTCACGAGAAACTATCGCATCTTCTGAGATGCGTCGTCTATAAATAGTGTGGAGTCTTTTTAAATGGCTGGCCTTGAGACCACCAATTTTTCCATATACCTTCTCTATGGCTATGCCTCAAGTTGTTATATGAAAGTTGTCATTCAACAAATGTTTTTCTTTCTCACCCTTCTACTAAATCATCTTTATAGTAATTTTGGAATTTTGTATATTTTTCCCTAAATGTCAAAGGAACCAAGCCAGTAGGACCATTTCTATGTTTGGCAACAATAAGTTCTGCCTTTCCCTTGTTTTCCTCTGTCCGATTATACAGTTCTTCTCGATAAATAAACAAGATCAGATCTGCATCCTGCTCTATAGCGCCTGACTCCCTCAAATCAGCTAACATCGGTCTCTTATTGGGCCTGTCCTCAACCTTCCTGTTCAACTGTGAAACTGCCAGAACAGGGATATCTAAATCCTTTGCAAGAGCCTTCAAAGATCTTGATATATCAGAAATCTCCAACTGTCTTGATTCAACCGCCTTTTTGCTCTGCATTAATTGGAGGTAATCAATAATAACTAACGATATATTGTGCTTTTTTTTCAATCGTCTGGCCTTTGCCTTTATATCCAGGGAAGACAAACCAGACGAATCGTCAATATATATAGGTAACTCTGAAAGTCTATTGGCCGAGTCTGTTAAACGAAGGTAGTCATCATCCTGCAGAGCTCCTTTCCTTAATTTCCATGCATCTATCATAGCATCACAGCCCAATAGCCTGATGCCAAGTTGGAGGCTTGACATCTCAAGTGAGAATATCGCTACACCTACTTTATCTACAAGTGCAGCATTAAGTCCAATATTTAAGGCCAATGCTGTTTTACCCATGCTTGGCCTCCCAGCAATAATGATAAAATCAGAGCGTTGAAGGCCGGAGGTGAGATTATCAAAATCGGTAAATCCGGTTGAAATACCTGTTATATTACTGCCCGTAGTGGCTTCTATTTTCTTGAAGCTGTTCTTGACAACTTCATCGAGCTGTAAAAAGTGTTGATCTATATTCCTTTCAGCTATCTCAAATATATACTGTTCGGCTGAATCAAGAATGTCTTCAGTATCATTGCCAGGCTGAAAACACACTTCAGATATATGAGAACATTGTCGAATCAGATTTCTTCGTATAGATAAATCTTTCACAATTTCAGCATGATACATTATTCCAGCAGAAGTTGCTGTTGCCTCTGCCAGAGAGGCTAAATACTCCGTCCCTCCTACCTTATCCAGGGCACCCTTTTCCTTTAACACCTGGGAAAGGGTTATTACATCTACCGGATCATCCCTATTATATAGGGTAAGCATTCCCTCATATATGAGTGCATGGGCCTCTCTATAAAAATCTTCGCCAGAGAGGATATCCACAACCTGATTAAGCGCATCATTATTGATTAATATCCCTCCCACTATAGCCTGTTCAGCCTCCAGATTATGTGGGGGGACCTTATAGGGAGAATAAACCGCATCTTCTTTCTTTTTAGGCATAGCCATCAGCTTACGCCTTTTCTTCCTCTTTCTCAACAATGACTTTTATTTTAGTCATAACCTCTGGGTGGAGTTTAATAGCGACTTCAAACTCCCCAAGAGTTCTAATTGCCTCATCCGTAACAATTTTTCTTCTATCTACACTAATACCTTCCCTTTCGAGCTCTTGAGCAATATCTCTGCTTGTGACAGAACCGTAAAGTTTGCCCTCTTCACCAGCCTTACGTATCATCGTTACGGTTATCTGAGAGACCTTTTCCGCGGCTCTTTCGGCTTCCTCTTTATCCTTCATACGTCGAGTCGTTATTTTACCTTTTCTCATCTCCAAGGCCTTTAAATTCGCGTTATTGGCCTCAATGGCTGTACCTTTTGGAATGAGATAATTTCTTGCATACCCCTTAGCGACATCTACGATATCACCTTCAAAACCAAGAGATTCAAAATTTTGTAATAAAATAATTTTCATGCCTTTTTTCCATTCTAATTTTTTTGTAAATAGTAAGGTAAGGAACTACAATTTCCGTAAAGAAAGGTAAATAAAGAATAACAAGGGCTTGGGGAAGTAGAAAATAACTCTATATACCTCAAAGTTAACTCTTACGGTTCCCTATATTCCTTCGTCTTTACTTTTGCCGTAGTAAAAGGTAACAGGGCAATATTTCTCGCTCTTTTTATAGCTAACGCCAGTATTCTTTGATGCTTAGCGCAGTTGCCAGAAATTCTTCGAGGTATGATCTTACCTCTTTCGGTCGTAAAAGCTGCAAGATTCTTTGAATCTTTGTAGTCGATCTTTAGGCTTGAATCAGCACAAAAGCGACAGATCTTGTGCTTAATAAAAACTCTTTTTCTTTGATAATTAAAGGTATCATTAAAGGTCATTATTTTTCCTCAACGTGTTCATTGTGGCTCTCTTCCATTGTATCTTCTATTTCCTTCTCCTTACTTACTAAATCCTTCGGATCAACATTTTCATCAATCTTTACGGTAATATATTTTAAGATTCGATCATCTAATTTCAGATTCCTCTCTAACTCTGTTAACATTTTAGGAAGAGCGCAAAAATCTAATACGACATAGTAGCCTTTATCAAATCGCTTAACTTCGTAGGCTAATTTTCTTTTTCCCCACTCATCAACCTTTACAATAGAGCCTTTTAGCTTTTTGATGAGATCCGAAAATTTATCAATTGCCTCTTTTAAAGAGTCATCGTCCAAAGTGGGGTTTACAATATAAATTGTTTCGTAATGGTTCATTGAATAGGATACCTTCTTTCTCTATTTATATGTTGAAATTTGTCTCCATTTCTATCCCTGTCGCTAAAGATTGTCAACCCATTTTTTAGACATCCTGCGTTTATGATATTTTTTGAAAACAGGATCTTTATTCTTGGACGTTCCTTCATGTGCGTAAAGCAATCGTAAGGCGATGGCTATCAGTCATGTGGAAAACGGGAAAAATCTTCCTTCAAGCCAAAAATGATAAGGCTATCTCCCTCTTTTATTATAGTCGAAGGTGTGGGAAGCATATATGAAATCTTATTACTTCTATCTTCCGGCTGCCTTTTGATTGTTAAAACGGTAGCCCTATAACTCTGCCGAAGCCTTAACTCACTTAAGCTCTTCCCTATAAAAATACTGGGAGCAGTAATTTCCGATACCAGGAACCCTCCCGGTAAAGCCAACTTCTGCGAGTGTATCTTTTGTTGAAGTCGAAGAGACGTTGCCAAGCCAGATGCCATATCTAATTTAAAGATTTCCCGATTGTAAGTTTCTATCAGATCACTCCTTCGTATTGTTCCAACCAACTGCCCATTATCTACAACGGGAATCTGATCAAGCTCAAATTTCCCAAAGAGCTGCATAACCATATCAAGGGATTCTTTCGTATTTACCACTGTTACTTCTTGGTCCATGAGATCTGAGGCAATTACAACATCACGAACAGATTCATAATCCTTTAGAATAGGTCGTAAATTCTCAAGTGAGATATGACCATGTATTCGGTTATCATCCCCAACCACAAAAAAGTGGGTATGGGAACTTGCCATCATCCTCGTAGCAAGTTCGGCCAAGGGTGCCGAGGGAGATACCAGCTCAATATCAGGAATCATCACCTGGGAAACCTTGAGACGCTTAAGTACATTGAGTTCCTTTCCACCATAGATATTTACTCCCCTTCGGACTAATTTGAGAGTATAAATTGACTCTCTTGAAAGCTGTGCTGAGATCACCAGTCCTATAGTACATGCAAACATTAAAGGCAGTATTATGAGATAATTGGATGTCATCTCAAAGATTATGATCATCGCGGTAATAGGGGCTCTGGTAGTACCGGCAACAACTGCACCCATACCCACTAAGGCATATGCACCAGGGGATGCGGTAGTATATGGAAAAAGTGTATGAACAACATGGCCAAAGCCACCCCCTAACGCTGCCCCCATAAACAGCGAAGGGGCAAATATACCCCCTGAACTACCTGATCCAAGTGTAATGCTGGTAGCCAATATCTTAGCGATCAGGAGCCCTAAAAGCATAATCCCTACTACCTCACCATTTAAGATTTGGGAAATTGATTCATATCCTACACCAAAGATATGAGGGAAAAAAATCCCAATGCATCCGATAATAGTTCCGCCAATAGCGGGCTTAATAAATTCAGGCAATTTCCATTGTTCAAAAAAATCTTCCATACCGTAAAGGAGACGAATGAAGATATAGGCAACCACCCCTGCTAAGACTCCCAATATTAGATATAGTAATAACTCACTACTGTGCAAAAGAGCATAAGGGGGGACCTTAAAGGCAGGAAAATCTCCCAGGTAGTGCCTGGATAGGGCAGTAGCAATGACCGAGGAAACTACTATAGGAATAAACTGTAATGCAGCTAATTCACTCAGTATAATTTCTAAAGAGAACAGGGCACCGGCCATGGGGGCATTAAAGGTAGCTGCAATACCTGCCGCTGCACCACAGGCTACTAAAATTCGAAGACGGCCTCCAGACACTTTAATCAATCTTCCAATAGCCGAAGAAATTGCAGAACCAATTTGTACTATAGGCCCTTCACGGCCTACCGAGCCACCAGAACCTATACAAATAGCAGATGCAAAGGCCTTTGCAAAGACGACGCGAGTTCTCATCCTCCCATCTTTTAGGGCAACTGCCTCCATCACCTCTGGCACACCATGCCCTTTTGCCTCATGTGCAAAGAAATAGACGATTATCCCTACCAGAAGGCCACCTGTTGCTGGGATAACGAGCTTACTCCAAAAGGGTGCTGCGAGGGTCATATGTAACAGATCTTTTCCCTCCATCCCGGTTACATTTCCCCACCCTAATTGGGAAGCTATCGCAATTATCTTTCGAAAACCGATAGCTGCATATCCCCCCACTGCACCTGCAATCCCACCCATCACGATCATAAAAAAATGTTCACGACGGGTGAAGGCAAGGATAGTTTTATTTATGCTATATTGGATTTTCGAAAAAAAACTGTTGTTCATTTCATATAGTTCAAAGTTATTGGGAATGGTGGCAATCGATTCAGGTCCACAATACATGGACCTGATGTGGATAAAGAATACTAATTTTGAAAAAGAAAAGAAACCTGCCTGGGTGTATATATCAAATAAGGATAATTATACAATAAAATTTTTTTAATCATATAATACTATCAGAAAAGGCATTATGTCTTTTCTGATAGTATATGGACTGCTATCTACATACAAAGTCAATAAAGTGATGCAAAAATGTTACTTCTTATCTCTTTTTAGCACCACATATCTCGAATGACCTCTCTGTTTTATCACAATGAGGATCTGTTTTTTTGATGACGACTCCTTCATTATCCTTTTATAATCACTTACGTTTTCTACCGGCTCATGTTCTATCTCCTGAATCAGATCACCTCGTTCCAATCCTGCATCAGAAGCTGGACTGCCTTTCTTTATGCCTGATATAACTACTCCCTTCTCACCCTTTAAAGACAAGCTTTCCGCAATTTCAGGGGTAAGTTCTTGAACAGACAACCCAAAACTTTCCTCTATCTCAGGGATAGTGGCAGCAACTCTTGTATCCTCTTCCAGCTCCCCTATTGTGATCGTGAGTCGTTTTTCTTTCCCCTTTCTGATTATGAGTATCTCTACCTCTTTGCCTACTGGTGTTTCTGCGACCATAGCGGGCAGGGTATTCATCGCCTTAACCTTGTTACCGTCAAAGTTGATTATTACATCTCCCCTCTTCAGGCCTCCCTTATCAGCAGGACTGCCTTTCGTGACCTCTCCTATGAGGGCCCCTTCTTCCGTTTTGAGGCCGAATTTTTCCTTAATCTCTTGTGTAACTACTTGAATGCTCACACCGAGCCAACCTCTTATAACCTTTCCTTTCTCTTTTAGCTGGGGCATAACGGATTTCGCCATGTTAATCGGTATAGCAAAACCAATACCTACATTTCCCCCACTTTGGCTCACAATAGCTGTGTTAACTCCTATAACCTCTCCATTGAGATTGAACAGCGGTCCACCTGAATTTCCAGGATTTATTGAGGCATCTGTTTGAATAAAATTATCATATGGTCCTGCACCTATTACCCGTCCCTTTGCGCTTACAATGCCTGCGGTTACAGTACTTCCGAGACCAAAAGGATTTCCAATAGCCACAACCCAATCACCTACCATCAGCTTATCTGAATCTCCGAGTCTGGCAGCTGGGATAGTGTTTTCTGTCTTGATCTTTATCAGGGCAAGATCGGTCTTCGGATCTCTACCAATGATCTGTGCCTCGTATTTCTTTTTATCAGAAAGTGTGACCAGGATTTCATCTGCATCTGCGACTACATGGTTATTAGTCAAGATGTAGCCGTCTCCGCTCACAACGACACCCGAACCGAGGCTTCTCTGTTTCATCTCCTGTTCAGGTATTTGGCCAAAGAAGTGACGGAAATACTCATCCCCAAAAAAATCCTTAAACTCCCTGCTCTGAAAGGGAGAAAGCCTCTGTATTGACTTAACTATCTTTGTCGTAGAAATATTCACAGCCACATGGGCCTGTTTAGCTGCCAACTCTGCAAAACTATCGGGGATGCCATTTTTTGCTATGGCATTCTGGCTAAGCCAGAAGGCTGAAAAAAAGACAATAACCAAGCCCAGAAAAATCTTTTTTCTTAGTTGAAAACGCTGATTTTTCATTATCATTTCACCTCCTTGTTTACCTTTCCTTTTTCACTTTTTTCCTCTAATTTTTTTAGGATTTGTTGAGCTTTTGCCAAGTCTCTTCTCAAGGCAACCATCTCTTCTTTCAATCGTTCTGCCTCATCATGTTCGTGGGCATCGATATGGTGTGAGGAACTATGATCGCTACATGGAACCGCTCCATCGATCTGGCCACTCATGTGATTTTTTATTACGTCCCCCACTATGCCGGAAGCTCCTGTAAATGCTTGTATCCCGAGTTGTTGAAAAACCGATAGCCTTTGGCCCCATGCCACCAGAAATGATTACATCAACCCCTAAGCTATGTATAAAATTAGGTACCTCACCAGTTTGGCCATGGCTTTCATAGAAGGGGTTTTTTACTGCCTTGACATCCTTAATTTCCTTGTCATCGACGTCCACCACTATATAATAGGGGCACCTACCAAAATGGTGACTTACGACTGCATCTAACCCCATATTATCATCTGTAGCGAGTGCAATTTTCATGCTTGTATTCTCCTTTCATTGTGACTATTCCGTTAATGCTTCACTCTCTTTTTAATAAAGTAGTATATCCTACAATGGTTATTTTTCAGCTATTACCTACTATGTAAAACAGGAATTTAATTAGAAAAGATAAGACTATTAGGAGAGGATGTCAAGACAAGAAGGCCAAATTTGGGAATGATGCGGGCCCACATATACTTCTTTTACGATAACCCTATTTTCCAATCGAAGTCTTACTTCTATGGCAGTGAAGTAGCGAGAATTTTGCCTTCTAACTCTCCATAGCCTCAAAAAAAGCCTCAATCCGGGTGCGTGTCTGCTCCTCGAAGTACACCCTGGAATCAGTAATGTCTGCCTCTATGACCACAGAGGGAACCGTAAGCCTATCCATCAAAATGCGTCCAAGGTCATACTGACCCACCGAATAAGGCTTGCAGCTTCTCGCAGAGTGGATCACTAAGCCGTCAACCCGATACTCCTTAATAAGTCGTTCCATAAGCTCTAGGCGATTAGTAAGGTTTTTGTTAAGTATTACGAGGCTGTAGGCCTTGGCCATGGACTCGAATGGTCGGTTCACATCTAAATCGTAAATAGTCTCAGCCCAGGCGTTTGTATACGTGGCAGTAACAAAGTTCATGCCCTGAGCGG
>Ga0307380_10000645_pt1 | contig 53002 bp, 36 predicted proteins | sample UN3MG_FD_202239 | JGI IMG/M metagenome (GOLD analysis project Ga0307380, IMG submission 202239) | Soil microbial communities from Risofladan, Vaasa, Finland - UN-3 | ecosystem: Environmental > Terrestrial > Soil > Coastal area > Acid sulfate soil | place: Finland: Risofladan, Vaasa | collected... | reverse complement strand
GGGTGTGGGGGGGGGGGCCTCCCCCGCGCACCACCCCCCCCCCCCCCCCCCCCCCCCCCCCCCCCCCCCTCCTCATTCCTCAATCCATCCGCCGCCCAACACAATCTCACCGTCATAGAAGACGGCTGCCTGGCCGGGGGTGATGGCGGTTTCGGGGCGGGCGAAGGTGACGCGGGCGGAGCCGTCGGGCAGCGGCTCGATGGCCGCAGGGACGGGGCGGTGGTTGTAGCGCACCTGCACCGCGGCCTCGATGCGGGCGGGCGGCTCGGCGAAGGCCATCCAGTTCACGTCAGACACCAGCATCGTCGTCCGCTCCAGCTCCTCGCGCGTCCCGATGACGACGGCGTTGGCCTGGCGGTCAATCCGCACGACGTAGCGGGGCGAGCCCAGGGCCACGCGCAGGCCCTGCCGCTGGCCGATCGTGAAGCACTGGCAGCCCGGGTGCTCGCCCAGCACGCGCCCGCTCGTGTCGAGAATCGGCCCCGGCCGGATGCGATCGGGAATCCGCTCCCGCAGGAGCGCCACGTAGTCGCCGCCCGGCACGAAGCAGATGTCCTGGCTCTCCCCCCCTTCGTGGACGGGCAGCCCTCGCTCCCGCGCCATCCGCCGCACGTCCTCCTTGCGCAACTCCCCCAGCGGGAACAGGGCCTGACCAAGCTGGTCCTGCGTCAGCCGGGAGAGGACATACGACTGGTCCTTCGTCGGGTCGAGGCCCCGCCGCAGGACCCGTCGCCCCTCGCGCTCGGCCAGGCGCACGTAGTGCCCCGTCGCCAACCGTTCGGCGCCCAGCGCCCGCGCGTGGTCGAGCAGCCTGCCGAACTTGTTTCGCCGATTGCACACGACGCACGGGTTCGGCGTTCGCCCCGCGTCGTACTCCGAGCAGAAATACGCGATCAGCGCCTCCCGCTGCCCTGTGAAATCCACCGCCTCGAAGGCAATGCCCAGGTGCTCCGCCACCCGCCGCGCGCCGGCCGGCTCCGACGCCAGGCGCATGAACAGCCCCAGCACCTCGTGGCCCGCCTCCTTCAGCAGCGCGGCAGAGACGCTGGAGTCAACCCCTCCGCTCATGGCGACGGCGATTCTCATGGGAGCAGCCGATGTCCCTGACAGGCCATCCCGGATGCGTAACGCGTGACGCGTGAGAAGAGAGGACTCAGGAGAAGGATAACAGCCTATGACTCTCTTCTCTGATCACGCGTCACGCGTCACGTGATCTCCAACATCCTCTCAATCGCCCTCCTCGCCGGCCCCGCCACCTCGGGCGGCACGGTGACCCGATAGACCATGTCCTCGAGCGACCAGGCCATCTTCTCCAGCGTGTTCAGCTTCATGTTCGGGCAGTCGGCGAGGGGCGAGACCTCGAGGAACGTCTTGTCGGGGCTATCCTTCCGCAACCGATGCAGCAGGCCGATCTCCGTGCCCACGATGATCGTCTTCGCCGCCGTCTCCCGGCACCAGCGCACCATGCCCGACGTGCTGGCCACGTGGTCGGCCAGGGCCACCACGTCGCTCGTGCACTCCGGGTGGCAGATGAACAGGGCGTCGGGGTGCTCGGCCTTGAGGGCCTGCACGTCCCTGGCCAGGATGTGGTGATGGGTCGGGCAGTAGCCGGGCCACAGGATGAGCGGGCGGCCAAGCTGCTTCGCCACGTAGTCGCCCAGGCTCTGGTCGGGCACGAACAACACCTCGCGGTCGGGCGGAATCGTGGCAACGACTTTCACGGCATTGGCCGACGTGCAGCACACGTCGCTCATCGCCTTGATGGCCGCCGACGAGTTCACATAGGTCACCACCGCGGCGTTCGGGTGCTTCGCCTTCATCACGGCCAGCTCGCGGGGCGACACCATGTTGGCCATCGGGCAGCCCGCGTTGGGGTCGGGGATGAGCACCGTCTTGTCGGGGCAGATGATGGCCGCGGTTTCAGCCATGAAGTGCACGCCGCAGAAGAGAATCACGTCGGCGGCCGTCTTCGCCGCCTCTTGCGAGAGGCCGAGCGAATCGCCCGTGAAGTCCGCGGCGTCCTGCACCTCGGCCCGCTGATAGTTGTGGGCGAGGATCACCGCGTTTCGCTGCTGCTTCAGCTCCCGCAGCCGCGCCAGAAGCCTCTCATCAGACATGTCATCGCTCCTTGGCTACTTCCCGCACCTCATGCGCATTATACCGGCCCGGCGTCGCCTGGACAACACCGCGCGCACTGGCGACCCAGTTGCATGAACCAGAACATACTGGGGAGAAGGCGTCCGCCAGAGTCCGTAGTGGGTGGCGGGGGGCAGGCCGGCCTACTTGCGGCGCTTGCCCCGAGCGCGGCGAGCCACGAGGCCCAGGGCGCCCAGGACGCACAGCGTAATCGAGCAGGGCTCCGGTATCTCAGCATTCGTCGAGGTCAGGCTCACGTTGTCAATCAGGAGCCCTGACGCAACATCCGGGTCCCCAACGTCCACGACTCCGAATCCGAGGACGAAGGTCCCGCCGGATGGCAGCGCAAAAGTCACGTTGCGGAAGCCCGTCTCGTCCTCGAACATAGCAGTCGGAGAGGCGACGAAGCCGGGGGTAAAAATATCGGCCAGCAGTTGCCCCGTGTCGAGGTTGACGAGGCACCAGAACGCGAAGTCGTTGACACCTTCTCCCTCCTCGATCTCGTTCGTGAGGAAGTTCCAGTCGAAGGAGAGGATGTCGCCCGCGTCGCCGGTGAGGCTCTGGCGGATGGCGGAGCCTTCAATGGCATCGCTAGAGTTGATGGCGTCGAGCCGCCCGGCTGGCAGGCCCAGGAAGACCTCGATGGCGGCCTGGTTCGCAAGAAGGGGAGCAGACCCGTCCAGGGTGTTCATGAAGGCCTGATAGGTGCCCTCGATGGGACCGCTCCCAAAGGTGGCATCGAGGACCGAAGCTACGCCGACAGTGGTCCAGCCGGTGAAGTCGCCTGACTCGAAGCCGCCGTTGGTGATTGGGGCGGCGTGGACGCAGGCCGCCGCGCACACAAGCAAACAAGACACGATCCGGCCAATTCTCGCTGTCGTGGCCCGCATGGCATATCCTCCAAGGTCCAACACCGCCATCGTCTCCCTTGCGCACCGCTAAGGCCCACCCCCCGCGCGCCGGCATTATAACCCCGGCGGAAGACGGAGTCAACACACTTTGACACCTTTTCCCCTGGCCCATTCGACCCAAGCGACCATCCGGGCGGCTCCCCGGGAACCCTGCTGGCCCGATCGGCGCCAGCGCTTGATTGGTGATCAGCGTGCCCGGGGGCCGGGGCCGACAGGCGGCTCCTCGGGCGCATCGTCGGGCGGAGGGGCGTCGAAGGTGATCTGGGCTGTCTCGGGGAGGCCGGCAGGCATGGGGTGCTCGCGGCGGAACTGGGTGCGGTAGTCGCCGGGCAAGGCCCCGTACCGCGCCCGAAATACCTCCCGGAAGTAGGCGTAGCTGCGAAAGCCAACGACCGAGGCGATGACCTCGACGGGGAGATTCGTCCCCTCGACGAATCCCTTCGCGCGCTCGAGGTCCTCGGGATCCTGCCGCGGCGGAATCGGGCGGCCGCGCCAGTCGGAAATGGAGTTGAAGGGTCGTGCGCGACGCGTGTGGCCCAGGTAGCGGGCGGTCGCAGCCGGATGCCAAAAGGTCTGCTGGTGAAACCGGAGGGGGCGGGACTGCGTCTAAGTGAGTGTAACCCCGTGTACTTCACAGCCAGGAGGAAGCCTGAATGCGTAAAGAGCGAGTGCTGCGATGTTTGGGGACGATCCTGCTGGGCGTTGGGGCGGCCCTGCTCGTCCGCTCCGACAGTTACGCCGCCAAGGCGACGACGAAGGACCTCGGCGGCCCCGACCGCTTCCTCACCCACGTGAGCACCGACAAGCCGATCTACCGCGGCGGCGAGAGGGTCTACGTCCGCGGCGTGATCCTCAACGCCCACGACCACACGCCCCTGAAGCCCAACCAGCAGGCGACCGCTGTCATCGAAGTCAAAGGCCCAAAAGGAGATACGGTTGCTCAGGGCACGTGCGCCCTGCAGGATAGCGTGCTCGGCTTCCAGTGGCCAATCCCCGCCGGCCAGGCGGGAGGCGAGTACACGCTCAAGGTGACCTATCCCTGGCACGGATACCCGCCGGCCGAGCGGAAGTTCGACATCCGCGCCTACCGCGCGCCGAGGCTGAGGTCGCAGATCGTCTTCCTGCGCGATGGCTATGGGCCGGGCGACCAGGTGTCGGCCACGCTTCACGTCGAGCGGGCCGAGGGGGGCATACCAGTCGGTGCGAAGGTGGCCCCTATCGCCCGAGTGGACGGCGAGGAGGTCTTCCGAGGCGCCGCAACTGTGGATGCGGCAGGCAATTGCACGGCGCAGTTCAAGCTCCCTGCCGAGATCGCCCGCGGCGAAGGCTCCCTGGCCATGGTGATCGAGGATGGCGGAGTGGTCGAGACCGCGGCCAAGACGATTCCTATCCTCCTGCAAACAGTGGACTTAACGATGTATCCCGAGGGCGGCGACCTGGTTGCCGGCCTGCCGACACGCGTGTATCTCGAGGCCAAGACCCCGGCGAAGAAGCCAGCGGACATCGCTGGCCTGGTCGTGGATGCCCAGGGCAATCAGGTCGCCGCCTTCCGCACGGAGCACGAGGGCCGCGGCCGCTTCGCTCTCACGCCGCAGAGGGGCGGCAAGTACACCCTCAGGATCGCCGAGCCGCGAGGCATCAAGACGACGTATCCCCTGCCTGCCGTTAGAGATACGGGCGGGATCCTCCGCGCGCTCGACAACCTGACCGACAGGGAGCAGCCCGTCCGCCTCCGCGTCGGCAGCACAGCGGGCGGCAAACTCACCGTCACCCTCACCCAGCGCGAGATCGAGGTCTCATCCGTCACCTGGAACGCCACGCCGGGCATCATCGCCGACGTGGTGCTCACCCCACCCGCCAGCGTGGACGGCGTGTTGGTCGCCACCCTGTGGGACGCCACTGGCAAGCCGCTTGCCGAGCGCCTCATCTTCCGGCGGCCGGCCGCCTCGGTGCGGGTCGAGCTTATCGCCCAGAGGCCGTCCCACGTCCCTGGCGAGACCGCCAAGCTGACCATCAAGACGACCGACGATGCAGGAAAGCCCGTCAGCAGCATCGTCGGGCTCACGGTCACCGACGACAGCGTGCTCGAGATGATCGAGAAGCGCGAGCAGGCGCCTCGCCTGCCCGTCATGGTGCTCCTGGAGAGCGACGTGCGGGAGCTTGCCGACGCCCACGTCTACCTCGACCCGGCCAACCCGAAAGCCCCGGCAGCAGTTGACCTGCTGCTCGGCACCCAGGGCTGGCGCCGGTTCGCCCTTGTGGACGCCGCTAAGTTCGTTGCGAGCCACGGCGACAGCGCCCGCCGCGTCCTCGCCCTCTGCATGGCCACCCGCCGCGAGCGCTGGGGAGCGATGAAGGGACGCGGCGCGATAGGCGGAGCCCTGCCCGAGGGCGCCGCAGCCCCCGGCGAGGATATGGACCTTGGGGCAGCCCCCGACGCCGCCGCTCCCGAGGAGAAGGTGGCTGCTGAGGCGCCCCGGCCGGCGGCTCCCCCCGCGGCGCGGCCCGCTCCCGAGCCGCCCGCCAAGCCCGATGCCAAGCCTGAGGCGGAACTGCGCCGACACCTCGCCGACGCCCTCGACAAGCAGCAGGCCGCCCAGGAGGCACTCTTGGCGGCGGAAGACATCCCGGTGGCGGGCCGCCTCCGCCGCAGCGACCTCATCGCGGTCCGCGAGTACGCCCACAAGGTGCGGCCGGGCCGTAAGCCCAATGACCGCATAGACTTCGCCGAGACGCTCTACTGGACCGCAGGCGTCAAGACCGACCCCAAGACGGGCGAGGCGACCGTGGAGTTCGGCCTCTCGGATGCCGTGACGACCTTCCGCGTCTTCGCCGACGCCTTCGGCGCCGACGGCGCGCTGGGCGCCTCGACCGGCTCGGTGGAATCGGTCAAGCCCTTCTACATCGAACCCAAGCTGCCGCTCGAGGTCACGGCGGGGGATGTCGTCCAGATCCCCGTCGGCTTCGTCAACGGCATCGAGAGCGGAATGCCCAGGACGACCATATCCGTGCAGGCCGACCCGGAGCTCAAGGTCACGGGGCCGGACCCCTTCGACCTGGGCGCCAAGGCCCGCGAGCGACGCATCGTGGCCGTCAAGGTCGGCTACCTCAATACCGCCAGCGACTTCGTGATCCAGGCCGTCAGCGGAGCCTACGCCGACAAGGTGACGCGCAAGCTCTCCGTCAAGCCCCTCGGCTTCCCCGTCGAGGTCGCCTTCGGCGGCCTCACGGTCCCGAACGGCGCGGCGACCCACACCATCGAGATCCCCGCCGACGTGGTGCCCCGCAGCATCACGACCAACGTCGCCGCCTATCCCACCCCGCTCGCCAACCTCACCGAGGCCCTCGCCCGCCTCATCCGCGACCCCAACGGCTGCTTCGAGCAGACCAGCTCGACCACCTACCCGCTCGTCATGGCCCAGCAGTACTTCCTCACCCACACGGGCGTTGACCCGCAGCTCATCGAGCGCGCCCGCACGTCGCTCGACAAGGGCTACGCCCGCCTCGTGAGCTTCGAGTGCAAGCAGAAGGGCTACGAGTGGTTCGGAGGCGACCCCGGCCACGAGGCCCTCTCGGCGTATGGTCTCCTGGAGTTCACCGACATGGCGCAAGTGCGCGACGTGGACGGCGCGATGATCCAGCGGACCCGTGGCTGGCTGCTCGCCCGCCGCGATGGCAAGGGCAGCTTCCAGCGCAACGCCCGCGCGCTCGACAGCTTCGGGGGCGCGCCCCAGGAGCATACCGACGCCTATTGCGTGTGGGCGCTTCTCGAGGCCGGCGAGAAGGGCCTCGACAAAGAGATCGCCTACGTGAAGGACCTCGCCCTGAAGAGCAAGGACAGCTATATCGTCGCCCTCGGCGCCAACATCCTCGCCCTCGGGAAGCACCCCGACGCGAGGAAGCTGATGGACAAGCTGGCCGCGAGCCAGAACAAGGAGGGCGCCGTGGACGGCGCGGTGACCAGCATCACTCGCAGCGGCGGCCAGGCGCTCCAGATCGAGACCACCTCGCTCGCCATCCTCGCCTGGCTGCGCGAGCCGGCGTGCGCCGGCGCCGTCGAGAAGGCGATGAAATTCGTCGCCGAGAGCTGCAAGGCCGGCCGCTTCGGCTCCACCCAGAGCACCGTCCTCGCCCTCCGCGCCATCGTCACCTACGACAAGCTCCGCGCCCGGCCCAAGGCCCCCGGCTCCGTCCGCATCGTCGTGGACGGCCAGCCGGTCGGCGACGCCGCGAAGTTCGACAAGGAGACCCAAGGCGCCATCCAGCTCCCCGACATCAGCGAGCTCCTCACCGCCGGCAAGCACACCCTCGAGGTGCGGATGGACGGCGGAGCCGCCATGCCCTACTCGCTGGCCGTCAACTACCACAACGTCCGGCCCGCCTCGGCCAAGGAGTGCAAGGTGGGCCTCAAGGTCGCCCTCCGCGACAAGCAGGTCACCGAGGGCGCCCTCACCGAAGCTGCTGTCCAGCTCGAGAACCTCAACGACGGCCCGCTCCCGATGACCCTCGCCATCGTCGGCATCCCTGGCGGCCTCGAGCCGCGGCACGACCAGCTCAAGGAGCTCGTCAAGTCGGGCGCCGTCGCCGCCTACGAGGTCATCGGCCGCGACGTCGTGCTCTACTGGCGCCAGATGAAGGCGGGCGAGAAAATCGCCGTCCCCATCAGTTGCGTCGCCGCCGTCCCCGGCACCTACACTGGCCCCGCCAGCCGGGCCTACCTCTACTACACGGATGAGCACAAGTGCTGGGTCGAGGGCCTCAAGGTCATCATCACCCCTCGCCCCGCCGGCCAGCCGGCGCAGATGTGACCGGCTGACCCGCCGCTCCGCTCAAGCCGTCCGCCTGGTTGCCGAGCTCGTGCTCCGCGACCAGGCGGACGCCAGCTCCCTCTTGACAATCCGGCGCCGCGTCCTATACTCCATGGCATATGGAGTTGGCGGAGAACCAGGTAGGGCGTGCATACTTGCACGCGGAGTCCGCGTGTGTGGCATAGCTGCCCTCGGCTGCTATCGTGGCGACGGCTACCACGTTTCTGTTGGGTGATCATCTTGACGGGGCTGTGAAGGCGGAGGGCGAAGGCGGGCCGAGACCCACAAGTGGCGATAGCCAAAGACGTTATGGCCTGCGCCCAGTGCCGTCCGGCGTGGCCTCAAGATGATCACCCCCCGTGTAGCGCGCGTGATCATCTTGATCAGCTTGATCGCCCTCGCCGTTGCCGGGACCGCCGGCATCGTCGCTCGTGAGAGGATTCGACGAGGACGACTCAGGGGCGCGGGGCCGCCGCCAGGACCAGGGGCCGGCCCCGCGGCGGAAGGCGGTCTTGACATGCCGTCCGAACATGGTAGGATCAGCCCCACGGTCCGAGCCACGAGCCGATCTCAACCGAAGCGACGAACGCGAGGATAGCCCCCGTGACCGAGGACAAGCACGCGTCCGAGACGCCCGACGCCCAGCCCTCCCTTCGCGCCCGGCGCCGAGCCGGCCTCGGCCCGATCGTCGCCGCGAGCGTTCTCGCGGGGGTGCTGCTCGTGGCGCTGGTGGCGCTGTGGGTGAGTGGCGGGCAGCTCACGGGCCTGCTGCTCGGCAGCGGCGGCGGCGTGGACGCCGAGAAGGTCGAGGTGGACGCCCGGACGTATAAGAGCTATTTCACGGTGGAGCGCAAGCTGGCCGGCCCCCGCGGCCGCACGCTGGTCGTCACGCTGAAGCGCGCCAAGGGCTTCCCGCTGAAGGATGCGGATTTCGAGAGGATCTCGGAGGCCACGCCGGGAATCGCGGGCCTCCTCGCCTTCGAGGCCGTGGCCAGGGGCTACGTGCGCTGCGAGTACTTCGGCGAGAAGGAGGAGTTCCTCGGCTTCACCCTCGAGCGGATTCGGGACCTGTGTGACCGCGAGGTGGTCGAGCTTTCCCTCCCCGTCGCCGGCCGCCGCGGCCTCCGCCGCATCGTGTTCACCTACTGAAGCAGCTCGAGCATCCTCATCGGCCTGTGCCGCGGGAACCGAAGCCACAGGCAAGATGCCTGTGCCACCGAAGAAGGACAGTCGCTCCCGGTGGCACAGGCTTCCAGCCTGTGCGGAGTCAGCCCTCCGGCCGCAGAGAACGCCTCTCAGAACCATCGCCACCCGAATCCGCCAAGGGGCAGCTTCCTGATCGCCTCCCGGTCGAGGGGAGCCGTGGCCAGGCAGTCGCCATCGAGGAGCTGAGTGTCTCCCAGGCGTTTCGCCTCGGCGGCGAGGCGCTCGCGCCACGGCCTGAGCCGCGCCTTGGCGCCCGGGCGGGCCGCCAGGTTCACCAGTTCCTGTGGGTCCTCGGCCAAGTCGTACAGCTCCTCGGTCGGGCCCTCCTGGGCGTAGCAGTACTTCCATCGCCCGTCGAAGAGCATCGCCAGTTGCTCCGGGGCATCGAGGCACTGGCTGTAGAGGACCTCGCGGAGAGGCGCCTTGGGATCGCGGAGCGGAGCCGTCAGGTCGAGGCCATGCACCTCGGCGTCGAGCGGGCAGCCCGTCAGTGCCGCGAGGGTGGGAAGGATGTCCTGGAGCCCGACGAGTTGGCCGCGGCGCGCCCCCTTCGGCAGCCCCGGGCCGGCGACCAGGAGCGGCACGTGCACCGAGCCTTCGAGGAAGTTGGCCTTGAAGTAGCCGCCGAAGTCGCCCATCAGGTCGCCGTGGTCGGCGGTGAAGACGACGAGCGTGTCGTCGGCCACCCCCGCCTCGCACAGGGCGGCCATCACGCGGCCCACCTGGGCGTCCTGGTGGGTGATGAGGGCGTAGTAGTACATCTTGGCCACGCGGCGGGCCGCGGGGCTCAGGCTGTCGAGGCCATGCGTCCGTCGCGTGCGGGCGATGACCGGGTTGCGGTCGTCGAGCATCGCCTCGTCGCCGACGGGGGGCGGGATGTCGCGGACGTCGTAGCGCTGGACGAACTCCCAGGGCGGGTCGAGCGGGGGATGGGGCTTGGGGAAGCCGCACCAGAGGAGGAACGGCTGGCCGGGGCGGGCCGCTACGTGCTCGCGGAGCCGGCGGATCGTGCAGTCGGCCACCCAGGCGTCCACGTGCAGCTCGGCGGGCAGCGGCGTGGGGCAGGGACGCACGTCGTTGTTGCCGATGCCGTGGGCGCGGCTGTAGCCGGCCCAGCCGCGGTCGGCCAGGCAGTCGTAGTAGTCCTCGAGGCCGCGGAGCGTGCCCTTCGGGTCATACTGGTTGATGAGCCGGCCCGATTCGGTGAGGTCGCAGTGCTGGAAGCCGTGGAGGACGCGGGGCTGGCCGGGCGGCGCGTAGGGCACGTAGTGGAGCTTGCCGCAGGCATAGGTCTCGTAGCCGTGGGCGGCGAAGTGGGCGGCGAGGCGCGGCTGGTCGTCGCGGATCAGGCCGCCGTTGTCCTTCACCCCCGTCGCGCGGTGCGAGTAGTTGCCCGTGGTGAGCGAGGCGCGGGCGGGGACGCAGATGGGGTTGGGCGTGAGGGCGTTCTCGAAGACCACGCCCGAGGCGGCGAGGGCATCGAGGTGGGGCGTCTGGCACACGCGGTTGCCGTGGCAGCCGAGCGCATCGCCCCTCAACTCGTCGGCGAAGAAGATGAGGATATTCGGTTTCTCTGCCATGTCTCCCTCTTATCCATTCGCATAGATGCGGCGGGTGCGGTTCGCGTTCGGCAGCTCGATGCGGCGGCCGGTGAGGACGCTCTCGATGCCGGCGAAGCCCAGCTCGTTGACGATGCGCCAATCGGCATCGGTGCAGTGCGGCAGGGGGCCGCCGTCGAGGTGGTCGGCGATCTGGCCGTAGGCGACCTTGAAGACGCTGGCATTGGGCGGCATGCCCAGCGTCGCGAGGTCCACCGGGCCTTCCTTGGTCTTGGCGAACGGCGGGGTGTAGATGCCTGCGCGCACGGTGCCGCTCTCGCCGAGCACGTCCACGTAGAAGCCGCCGTGCTCGCCCGGCTGGCCGACGTGGATGCCTGTCACCCCGTTCTCGAACTCGACGATGCCGGCATCAATCCCTGGCTCGGGCTCGTAGCCGTCGGGGGCCTGGCCGCCGGCGTGGCCGCGGGCGTAGATGGCCTTCGGGCAGTAGCCGGCGAACTGGCAGATCAGATCGGTGACGTGGCTGGCGAACGACAGGAAGCTGCCGCCGGTGTGGGCGACGACCTGCTTCACCTGGCCGATGAGCTTCTCCTTCTGCACCAGCTCCTGGAGCCGCAGGACGTGCGGGCACCAGTGGCGCGAGTAGGAGACGGTGGTGGGGATTCCCTTCGCCTTGGCCGCGGCGACCATCGTGTCGGCCTCTTCGAGCGAGCAGCTCGGCGGCTTCTCGAGGAAGATGGCCCGCGGCCCTGCCTCGATGACCTGCATCATCACCTCGAAGTGGTGCGGGCCGCGCACGCACACGGCCACGATGTCGGGCGGCTGCGCCGTCCACATCTCGGCGAAGCTCTTGTAGTAGCGGAGGTCGGGGAAGCAGCCGCCCCAGCGCTCCCGAAAGGCGGCGGTTTGGGCCTCCGAGATGTCGGCCACGGCAGCCAGCTTCACCCTATCACTGTGGCGGATGCCGCCGACATGGCAGTACGGCGCTGCGTCGTCGGGCTTGCCATACATCGCCGCGATCTTCCCCAACCCGACGACGCCCACGGTGTACATGGTAACCCCGCCTCTCTCCATTGGTCACTGGTCATTCCGCCACGTCGCCCGTCGCCGCCCACTCGCAGCCCCGGAGCAGGCTCTTCTGAAACATCGGGTTCTCGAAGGTCATCATCGAGCAGCCCTTGTTGGCGGCGGGGTCGCCGGGCCACACGTGGCCCATGACGTGGTGGTAGACCCGCCCCTTGCCGTACTGCTGCACGGTCATCATCGGCTCGTCCTTGCCCGTGCCGCCCGTCTTCGGGTCGGAGTAGGCGGTGGCGAGGACGTGATACGGCGCGTCGTGCATATGGACGAGGCGGTGGTACAGCTCATCCCACAACCGGAAGTCCTCAAGGCCGCGCGTGACGGGGTGATCCTTGTCGGTGATCTTGACCTCGAACTCGTGGTACTGGCCGTGGCCCGTTCCCTGCCGCCACAGGAGTGCGACCATCGTCTCGTATTCGACCCAGCCGGGGAAGGCGTTGTCGGCGGCGTGGAGGACGACCAGTCCCGTGCCGCCCTCGATGGCCGCCACGAAGTTGGCCTTCGCCGCCTCGCTCCACGCGGGGCCGTTGTAGTCCGAGAAGATGAGACGGTAGCCCTTCAGCGCCTCGACGTCCTCGAGCGAGGCGGAGGGGTTCTCGGTGAGCGTGACGGCGAACTTGCCCGATCCCTCAAGCAGGTCGCGCAGGAACGGCGACGAGCGCGTCCAGTCGTGGTTGTTCGCCCCCGAGAGCAGCAGCGTCCTGATTGTCGCCAAGCTTCCTCCTCATCTCCTCGCTTGGGCGAGGCCACGTGCAATGCTGGCCCGCCCTCACATGATGCCGCTCTCCCCAACCCCCAAGTGCACACGGCGTGTTTGCGCCGCAAAATCCGTACCATGGTCTATGAATGCATCCGACCAATGACGCTCGCACCGCCGCGCCCATGCCCCTGGAAACCTCTGCGGAGGGTCCCCGACATGTTGATTTCGCGAACAGTTGCGTTGACGCAAATCAACATGGCTTTAAGTATTGCTATGCAAAGAGTTATGGCTAGAAACCTCCATATGTGCCGGCGCGCATGTTGCCAACCGTCAACGCGCGCCTCTCGGCTGCCATTGTGGCAGGCCGGAGGCGTCCTTCCGCGCTTCCACATGTCACGTGGCAGCAATGAGATAGGAGATCCACATTTGTGGCCTCGCCAGGATGGGTCCGGTACAATAATTGCATTCCTTACTCGCATCTGATGTGAGTTGGGCGAACTCATTGATCATGGAGTTTGCCCGGAAACAACCTCTGCCGCCCTCCCGAAGGGCGAAGGCGGCAAGGCGTAGACAAGAGGGGATGACACGTGAGCAAGAGAATTGCCGTATCGGTGGTAGTCTTTGCCATGATGTGTGGCGTGGCCACGGCTGGCGTTCTGCCGCTGCGAATTGACGAGTTGGCCGACCAGTATCCCGTGAACCCTGAGACGGGCTTCAACAACATCGAGTCATTTTGGCCGGGGGCTGACCCGACCCCCCCGGGCCGTGATTATGCCTATCAGTCCGGGCTCACTCGCGTGGATGGGGGTTGGCGGAACACTGACGTGCACGCTCTGTCAGGGGGTGTGCTGGGGATCAGGGGCACACGCTCATCAATCTACGGCAGCCAGTTGATATTCTCGACCGACAGCCAAGTGACAAGCGAATTGCTGCTGCGCTACGGTACGTACACCGGCGCGGCGAACCAGATGAATGCGGACATTGACGCGGCTCCGATCCCGTCCATTTTCCTTTACTTCTACGTGGTCCAGTCGGACATGCCTATCGGGGCGACCGGGGCCTACGTGGACGCCCGCGTGGCGACTCACCAGGGCGAAGCCTCGGCCAAGGAGTTCATACGCAACAACATCGAGATCCCCGAAGTACAGCCGACGGACATGCCGGATTGGTTCCTGATCCCGCTGGCCACGCTCAGTGACGGCACGAATGCGCCAACCGCCGCGGACATCAACGATGTAGATGGGGTTCGGATCAGGCTTTGGACGAATAACTCGCGGGGCTGGGACCTGGTGATCACGGACGTCGGGTTTGCGACGCCAGAGCCTGCGACGATCACACTGCTCGGCCTTGGGGCGCTGGCTCTTCGCCTGCGCCGGCGGAAGAAGTAGCGCACCGGTATCAGATTCGCACAAGATTGACGGCGAGGCGCCTTGACCCTGAGGGGTTGCGGCGCCTTCTGCTTTTGTGGAACCCTCCCGGCGTCGCGATGGCATCCACAGCATCTTCGTGATGCTGAAGGCGCCGCTGAGACTACTGGGAATCCGGAGTGACACCTGGGTGGCCGAGACGGTCAGACCGCAGAAACTGCCCATCATCTGCTCGACAGGCCTTCTGCAGCACGACCACACGAGCGAGATGAGTCCGACAACTCACGACGGCGGACCGCCATTCTGGCAGGCGCGCTCAATCCGTTGACGATAGCTGAAGTTGGTTGGCTGTGCTCCGGACGATGCCGACTCGCGGTCCTTCAGGTCATGCCGCTATGGCATGTTGCCGCGAGGCAGCCTGCACTGCACCGCAACCAGAGCAGGTCATTGCCGCTCTGGGCTCGCCCACGCTGCTCAGGCTCTGCGCCACGCACCACCGTCCGGGCTGAGCCCTACGGCGTGTTCGGGGCCTTCGGGTGGCCCGACCATTTCCTGTAGCAGACGTTGAAGCCGCCGCGGGCGAAGTAGGCGCGGTAGGCGCGCACGACGTTGCTCGGACGCATCGAGCCGTCCGCCAGCCGCTCGTAGACGCCCCGCCCGCTGTAGTAGTGGTGGTGCATGCCGAACTGGTCGAAGATGCGGAAGAAGTCGCTCATCAGCAGGGTCTGGGCCAGGGAGTCGTCGGAGGCGTTGGCGAAGCCGCCGAACTCGCCACAGTGCATGGGGACGCCGTGGCGAATCTGGAACTCGATGGCGGGCAGCCACATCTTGCAGATGCTTGTGATGTCGCGCTCGGGCGTGGGCCAGCGGTCGTCGGCCTTGTGGAGGCGGAAGTTGTAGTCGTGGAAGCTGTAGACGGTGAGGGGGTCGCGCGTGGGCTCGACGAGTGCAAGCTGCTGGATGGCGCCCCAGGCCTCGCACGGCTCGATGTAGAGGAGGTGCGAGTTGTCCAGGGCGCGCACGCGGCGCGTGAGCTCCCTCATCGCGGGGTTGTAGCGGTCGTGCTTGTGGTCGAACGGCTCGTTGATGAGGTCGTAGGCGGCCGCCCAGAACGGCCGCGCGGCCAGTTGCTTCGCGATCTTCTCGTAGTGGGCTCCGACGAGCTGCATGAACTCGTCGTAGTTCTCGCGGACGAACTCGCGCGGCCGGCCGAGGGTCTGGTCAATGTTGTTCATGTAGTTCACGCCCACGGCGTTGGCATAGTCGGCAGTGACCTGGACGCGGGTGCGGCCATCGGCCGGCCCCATGTCCTTCGGGGGCGGCTCGTCGGACCAGTTGTGCTGCGGGCGGAAGCTGTTGGCGCCCATGTGAGCCAGCAGTGCAAGCTCGCGTTGGTTGCCGAACACGCCGGCGTCGCCGCCCGCGAACATCCAGCTCGTGAAGCCGGCGAAGCGCGGGTACGGCTCGACCTCGTAGCTGTAGCTCACGCGATCGGCGTCGCGCACGGCGCGGTACGGGGCCAGGAGGCCGCCATCCTGGAACGTCTCCACCTTCCCCTCGACGTTCAGGCTGCGGAACCTCGAGTCGAGGGCGAAGCTGCACAGGGCAGGCAGGGGAGCGAGGCGCAGCGGCTTCGTGCCCCAGTCGTCCTTGGTCTCCAGGTAGTCGTAGACGACCGTGTGGCCGAGGACGGGGCCGCGGGGGACGCTCTCGACCGTGGCCTTCTCGTATCGCTCGCCCGGCTGGAGGACCCGCGTGACGCTCATGAAGTCGAGCGGCACCGCGAGGGCGGCACGGCTCCAGGGACCGATGCCGACATCGAGGCTGAGGCGGAAGCGCTCGTCGTCGAACTTCGCCTTGGTCCAGGGTCGGACGGCGATGACGCGCTCGCGGGGCCGGCCGAGCTGGATGGTGGTGACGCCGGGCCGCCCCTGGATGGCGACGGGCCGTCGGCGGAAGACGAGCAGGATCGGCCGCAGCGGGCTGGCGTCGCTGGCCGGCGTGAGCCACAGGAGCGCCCAGTTGGCCTTCAGGCGCCCGTCCTTGTCGGCACGGTAGTAGCACCGGCCCAGCTTGAGCTGCCCGGGGAGCAGAAGCTCGCTCTGGCCCGCGTGGCGGATCTCGAGGACGTCGGTCCAAGGCGTGAGGACCACGCACGGGCTGAGCGGGGTCGCCAACACGTCGGTCGGCGGCGTCTTCCTGGCCTCGGAGGCGTCGAGGGCCGGGCAGCTCAGCTCGGTGGGGCCGACGAGGCCCCGCTGCTCCCCATCGGCCTCCACGCGAAAGGCCAGAAAGTTCTCGGCCCCGAAGGCCACGAGGTCCGAGGGCACCTTGTAGGTGCGGGCGCCGGCTCCCTGGCCGAGGGCGGTGATCTCCTTGTCGTTGAGCCAGGCCCGCTCGCGGCCGGCGACGGCGAGGGTGAGGACCACGTCGTTTCCCGCCCATTCGGCGGGGACGTGGATGCGGGTGCGGTACCAGGCGACGCCGCGGTAGTCGGCGAAGCGCTTGTCCTTGGTCCAGCTCTCGGCGGGGTTGACCCGCTGCCACTGGGTCTCGACGTTGTAGCCGATGCTCCAGCGCAGCTCGCGGAGCCCGTCGTCCGCGGAGTCGGTGGAGAACAGGAAGCGGCGCCATTCGCCCGCGGGAGCGGCCTTGGTGGGGCCGGAGACGGGGTTGACGCGGACGCCCCAGCGGCGCACGTCGCTGTCGGTGAGCTCCGGGTGCTCGATCCAGCCGAGGCGGTCGTAGCGGCTCTGGTTGAGGCGGTTGAGTGGGTGGGCGACCTGTGCGGCCACCTTCTCGTGGAGCCTGGCCGGCTCGACAAGCGTCTCGCGGACCGAGAGGCTGGTGCCGACGACTGCGGCGGCGAGCTTGATGGCCTTGTGCTCGTCGGCGCGGAAGGCGTCGCGGCTGGCGGCCTCGGCCTCGGCGACCACCTGGTCGAGCGCCCGCCGAAGGCTGCGCATCGCGGGCAACGCGCCCGCCAGGTCGGCGGCGGAGGCGGCCTTGGCCTCCTGCGCGGCTTGCACCGGCTCGGCAAGCGCGCGGGCGGCGCCGAGCGCGGTGATCGCGTTCTTGAGCGCCTCAGGGTCGAGGCGCAGCGGCCCGCCCCAGCCGTAGGCCGCGTCGCCCACGACGTAGATGCCCTTCCCCACCAGCAGATCGAGGCGCCAGAGGGCGTCGGCAAGGTCGCGCTGGGCACGCCGCACGAAGGCCGCGTGGAACGCCTTCGCCAACGCATCCTCCCCGGCGAGCCATTCTCGGGGCTCCTCCAGTGCCTCGCCCGTCGCCTTCTCGACGACCTCTCGGACGGGTGCCGACGGGCCGTCGAAGCCGAGCCGCATGACCGGCTCGTCCTCCACGAGGGTCGTGGGGGCGAACTTCGCGACCGTCCACTTCGCGTCGGAGGCGAGAGGGCCCAGGCGTTTCGCGCCGGCGTAGACGCCGCCGTCGAGGACGAAGCCTGCGGCCGGGGCACTCACGGTGAGCACGTGCCGCCCGGGCGTGAGGCGAGGCGTGAGGTCAAGCTCGTGGACGCGGCTGGGGTCGGCGGGGACCTCGGGGCGGTCCTTCTCCTTCGGCCTCGGCGCCCAGGCGTGAACCTGACAGCCGTCCACGCACACGTAGACGTAGCCGCTGGTGCGGAGGAGAGCGGTCGCGCGGTCCGCCTCCTTCGGCACGTCCACCTCGGTGCGGTAGACGAGCGGGCAGTCGCGCACGGTGAACCAGAAGAGGGGGACGGGCTCGAACTTCGGTTCTCTGCCCTCGGGCCAGTCGGGCACAATCCAGCGCCCCGCCGAAGCCGCCGAGGCGGCCGCCAGGAGCGCTCCCGCGACGAGCCGCCGACGGATGGAGTCAGGAAACATCGCCTTCGCCTCCGGCCACACGCCGCTTGGTGGCACAGGCGTCCCCGCCTGTGGGCGACGGGCAAGATGCCCATGCCACCCGCGCAGTAGGCTACCACTGCCCGCTTTTCTCTGCAAGCGCCTCTGGAAGCTGGGAGGCGCCCGCTCATTGGTCATTTCTCATCAGGCTTGCGGACGACCTTTGCCTCGCCGTTCCCCTCGCACACCGTGCTCGGGCCAACTACGACGATGTCGGCGGTTTTGTGGCCGGCGAGCTTGTTGTTGCGGATGGCATTCTCGTCGGCGATGCGGGTCTCGACGACCTTCTTGCCGTCGCGCTCGACCTCGCGGCGGGGCGGGTCGCCGCAGCGCTCCTCGATGCCGACCCATTGGGTCGGCTCGGGGAGCGTGCTCTCGACGACGTTGCCCTCGACCGTGTAGGCGCGGGCGTCCTCGGCGGAGGCGAAGAGGGCGATGCCGGGCCACTGGCCGGGCTTCGACCGCGAGTTGTCGCGCACGACGTTGTTGCGGAGGACGCTGCCCGAGGCCATGCCGCCGTTGACCTCGATGCCGGCCCGGCCGTTCCGCTCGATGGTGTTGCCCTCGACGGTGCAGCGGCGGTCGCCCGGGTTGCCGAGGCCGCCGACGCCGTGGCCCTGGTTCTCGTTGAGGATGCAGTTGCGGACGACGACGTTCTTGTCGTGCCAGCAGTAGTAGAAGCCGTCGCCGCCATTCGCGACCGATCTCAGGTTCGCCCAAAGGCCGTCGGTGAAGTCGGTCCCGGAGTGGAAGCCGTGGCCGGAGTTGCCCGTGGCCACGCAGTGCTCGACCAGGGAGTTCTTCCCCGCCTGAATGCTCACGCCGTCGGCCTGCCAGTCGCGGGCCTCGACGTTGCGGACCGTGACGTTGCTGCACCGCACGCTATGGATGGCGCTGTAGTAGAAGTTGCGGCACACGGGCCGCTCATCGCCCGGCCAGCCCTCGATACCGAGGGCCTCGACCGCGATGTCGTGCTGCCCGTCGGCGGTGATGGCGGAGTAGGCGTGGTGGACGAGGGTGCCCTCTTTCGCGTTGACGCCGACGGGGCGTTCGAGGGTGAGCGTGCTGCCCGTGGCCGCGACGACGGCGTTGAAGTGGTGGTTCCAGAGGTCGCCTTCGCCGGCGAAGGTGATGCCCGTGCCGGGCGGGAGCAGTTCCGGGTGCTCGACCTGGATGGCCTTCCCGCCCTTCTTCGCAGGTGCGGCGAGCGCGGTGGTGAAGCCCCAGGAGACTTGCGCGTGGTTCCGCAGCAGCATCTCGCACTTGACCGGCTCGGCAAAGACGATGGTCTGGCCGCGAATCTCCTTGACGCGATAGGGCTTGATGTAGCCGAGCCAGCTTGGGTCGCGGAAGCGCCAGGCGTAGGCGAGCATCCCTGGCTTGAGGCCGGCGAGGTCGCCCTCGACCGTGACCTCCGTGCCGTTCGCGGGCGCATCCTTCGCCACGTTTCGGCGGGTCTCGGGCTTGCCTGCGGCGAGGACGGTTTTCCTGCCCTTGCCACGCAGGGTCGTGCCGGTCTTGAGGAAGAGGTAGCGCTCGAGGGGGAACCGCCCCTCGGGCAGCTCGACGATGCCGCCCTCGGCGGGCAGCGAGTCGATGGCCCTCTGGATGCCGCAGTCGCCGAGCGACTTGTCCACGAAGGGGGCGGCATCCACGACCACCCGCTCGCCGCCGCACAGCAGGCCGGCGTGGGCGAAGAGCAGCATCACGACAGCGCGGTGTCCCACCACGGCCGTCTCCTATCTGCCCTTCGCATCGGGCTTCAGGACGGTGAAGGTGGCGCGGGCCTCCTGCCCGGAGATGACGTCGAGGGCGTGGATGGAGTGGCTGCCCGGCGCCTCATCGAGGGCAAGGCGGAACTCGGCGGTGGCCTCGCCGTCCTGCGCCAGGACCACGGTGCGGTACCCGGGAAGCTCGCCCGACGGCCCGAGGACCCAGAGGCGGATCGGGTGCAGGTCGGCCGTCTTCGCGGGGTCCTTGCTGCTGATCTTGATCGTGCAGCGGACGCGGAGGACGTCGCCCGGGTTGACCTTGTTGTCTTCGAGCTTGGCGGTCATGCCGAGGCAGCGGTAGTCGAGGATCGCGTAGACCCGCATCGTGCCTTCGGGGAAGGTGTCCTGGATGGATTCGGAGTCGCCCACGGCGCGCTTCGAGATGACCTCGTAGACGATGCCCTTCCGCTGAAAGCGGACGGTGACGGGGCTTTCCACCTTGCGCGCCAGGTAGTGGGCGACGAGGAGCGTGCGCCCCGACGGCGTTTCGTAGTACCACGTCTCGGCGTCGAAGAGCGGCTGGCCGCCGGCAAACAGGCGGCACCGTGGCGTGAGAGAGGCCATCGCGATCACGTGGTCGAAGATGTCCCACTGCGACTTCCGCACGGCCTCCGGCCCCCCGAGGGCGACAGAAGCGTTCAGCCAGTAGACCTTGCCCTTCCCCAGATCCCGCACGGTCCAGACGGGGAGAAGCGTCTTGTCGTCGGGGGCGACATTGGCGAGGACGGTGGCGTCCTTGGCCACCGCGATGCCGCCGTGGGCGACGGCCAGGGTGAGCAGGGGCTCGCCCGCGGGCGTGCGCATCGTGCGGCCCAGGGGCGCGGCCTTGGCCGTGTCCACGCCCGTCAGGGCGTCGAGCAGGCAGCCCTCGGCGTGCGGGGCGCCGTGGAGGTCGCGCCAGCCGGCCCGCCCGATGCACAGGACGATGCCGCCCGCCTCGGCGAAGCGCCGCACCCCCTCGACCTGCTCCTTCGACAGGCAGCTTGCCTGCTGGATCACCAGGAGCTTGAACCCGTCCTTCTCCAGGCGGCCCGCCGCCACGTCGTCCACCGTCACGTAGAGGTGCTGGAAGCCCAACTCCTCGACGATGACCTTGGCCTCGCGAGCCAGCGAGTCGGGGTCGGCCAGCCACGAGGGATACGAGTAGGCGATGGCAATGGGGTCGGGGCTGAACTTGCTGGCGAATATCAGGCGGTCCACGCCGCCCGTCAGGCCAGGGAACACGTCCTTGGCAAGGGCGGCGTAGCCGGCGGTGGGCCGCTGGTCCGAGGTGAGCACGGGGTCGTGGAGCGAGCCATCGCCGCACATCTCCCCGAACCAGGCGAAGCTGCCGCCGGCGGCGAGCGAGAGCCAGGGGGCGATGCGGCGGGCGGGGTCGGCGGGCTGCATGCCCTCGCGCATCCGCAACCCGTGCCGCGTGCCGGGGGCAAAGGAGCGGAAGAGGTCCTCGAGCACGCCCTGCGGGCCGCCGCAGCGGGCGGTGTGCTTGTAGCACTGCGCGTAGCGGCTCCAGTCCACGGGCCAGGCGGCGGAGGGCTCGGCGATGCCCCACTCGCCGACGGAGAGGTCGGGGGCGATCTCGGCCGCCCAGTCGGCGGGGGCCTTCACGTAGTAGTCGCCGAGCACGTCGCCGATGAACATGCGGAATTCGAGCCAGGGCGCGAGGTTGAGCGAGGCGCCCAGGTCCCTGCGGCGCTTCGGCACCACCTGGGCGAAGCCGGCGAACTGCGTGCCCCACGTCCTGTTCAGCTCCGCGATGTCGGCGTAGCGCTTCCGCAGCCACTCGCGGAAGCCGCCGAGCGTCTGCGGATGGCAGTCGAAGCCGTCGGCCAGTTGCCGCTCGTCGTCAATGCCCACGAAGCGGGCGCCGGTGTCGTATTCCAGGCGGACCCGCTTCTGCCATTCCTCCTTGGCGGCCTGGACCGCCTCGGGGCTGGGCAGGAGTGGTGGGTACAGGATGAGCTTGCCGCCATCGAGCCGCGGCTTCTCGTCCTTCCGCGCGTAGCGGTCGGTGACGCTGTGGGCGACGCGGGCCGCCTTGGACCCGCCGGTGGCGTAGAGCACGCGGTCGTCGCCCGCGTGGCTGTGCAGGGTGAGGCCGAGGTCGTGGGTGGTGCGGAGCATGGCCTGGAGCATCAGGGCCGTGCGCTGCGCAGCGCCCCACACGCCGAGAGCGAAGCCGTCGGCATACGAAGGCCGCGGGGGCAGGAGAAACACGTCCGCCGTCGCCTCGGCCGTCAGCCGTTCCGGCGCGTCCACGGAGTAGAACCGCGCCACAATCTCGTGGTACACGCACAGCGGCTTGAAGCCCTGGAGCAGGAAGGCGACGTGGGCCTTGCCACCCTGGAGGCGGACGACGTGGGTGCTGCGGTCCACGAGGTGGCCGAAGCGGTCCTCGACCCTCACGTCGAGATTGCCGCCGGGCACGGAGCCTTCGAGCTCGACGACGCACGCCCCCGGCTTGGCCGCCGACTGGAAGGGGGGCTGGGGCAGGACCCTCATCCGGATCGCCTCGAAGGCCGACGCACCGACCGAGCCAAAGGCGAGCGTCCTGCTGTCGCCGCCCCGCACGTGCACCTCGAGGGCGAGCGGCCCGCCGTCGGGCGCCTTGCCCAGCGTCACCAGGTGCCGGCTCTCGCCGGGCGACAGCTCGGCCTGCACCTCGCCGTGCGTCCGCGCCTCCCAGCGGCGGCTCCGCACCGTCACGTACACGCGGGTCATCACCTTGTCGCCCGCGTTGTGCAGGCTCACCAGCACGGCATCGCCCTTCAGCGCCGCATCGGTCACGGCGACGGCCGTCTCCTGCCCCGCGGCCCAGCGGGCCGCGTCGGCGAGGAAGGCGTAGCTGTACTCGAAGCCGCGCCAGCGGAGCTCCTCGATCTGCGTCGTCTCGCGGGCCAGGCGAAGGGTCGCCCAATCCCCCAGCGCGGCCTCGCCGGCGTCGCCGCTGCTGCGCCACGGGCACACGACGAGCGCGACCCGCCCCTTGCCCACGGCGAAGCGGCGAATGGTCGGCACGCTCACGCCCACGGCGGGTAGCGGCGGGGCATCCAGCTCCTTCCCTGCCGCGAGAGCCGCGGCCAGTTCGGGCTCGCCCTTCAGATCGCGTACGGCGACAACCGTGCCCATGCCCTCGCGCACGCGGCCAAGCAGTTCGCCGATGAGCTGGGCCTTCAGCCCCGCGTGCCAATTGACACCAAGCGTCACAAGCACCTGCGGCGCGGCGGCGTTCAGCTTTTCACGAAACTCCGCAAGGTCGCCCGCGTGCAGCCCGTCGGCCGGGGTCGCGAGCTTCGTGACCGCACAGTAGGCGGGCACGATGTCGGCCCGCTGCACGATCTCGCGCACGTGGCCCAGCGTGCTGTCGGCCGGCACGAGGAAGAACGCCTTGAACTCCCCCTTCGCGTGCTTCTTCAGCAGCGGCAGGTGCGGCGTGACGAATTTCAGGTCGAGGGTCCTGAGCTGCGGGTCGAGCGAGGGCGGCCCCTCGCTCTCGCCGCCAAGGGCGCTCGCGGCGACCGTGGCCAGCAACATGAGCGTCGTTCGCTTGATCATGGTTCCCTACCAGGAAAAACGGGTCACTCGCCCTTCAGATCAAAGCACGCGGCGTGCGAGTTGTCCTTGACGTAGAGCCCGTTGCCGACGAGTGCCAGGTGCGCCCACGTCGTGCGCTTCGTGGCCACCACGCGCCCCAGCTCCTTGAAGCCGCTCGCGTCCGCCGCGAACAGGCTCAGCTCGCCCTTCGTCGTGAGCGCCAGCACCTTGTCGCCCGCGGCGACGAGCGACGCATACTGCCCCTGCCCGCCGGGCGACGACCAGGCCGTGATGCCATCCTCGGCCTTGATGCACACCAGCGTGCCCCGGCCGCGGTCGGCCAACCCGTACAGATGCCCGCCGGTGAGGACGGGGGTGCTCATGAAGAATGCCTCTCGGTCGCTCTTCCACGCCTCGACAGCCGCCAGCGCGCCGTCCGTCATCGCGATGCGATAGGCCCGGATCGGCTGGCCCCAGCCCGCAACAATGACCAGGTCCTTGTGCACGATTGGAGTAAAGATGTTCTGTTCGTACTGGACCACGAGGGGCACCTTCCAGAGCACCTTGCCCTCCTTCGGCTCGACGGCGAGCAGGTGGTGCTCCATCAGGGCGATGATCTGCCGCTGGCCGGCGATGTCGGCGGCGACGGGCGACGAATAGGCCGCACCGTCGGCCGTCTGCTGCCAGACCACCTTGCCGCTCTGGACATCGAAGGCCGCCAGGCCACCCTGATCCTTCGCCCCGACGCCGAGGATGCACAGGCTGCCCTCGACGAGCGGCGAGCACGACGCCCCCCAGCTCGGATACGTCTTCTTGAACTGCCCCTTGAAATCGTGCCGCCAGAGCTTCTTGCCGCTCGCGAGGTCGTAGGCGCTCAGGACCCCGCTGATGCCGATGGCGAACACCTTGCCGCCCGCAATCGTCGGCGTGGCGAAGGGGCCTTTCCCGTGCGGCTTGGCCACCGACTCCGGCTTATAGGGCGCCGGATACTCATCTTTCCACCGCTCCTTGCCGTCCGCCGCATTCAGGCACCGAATGGCCTCGTTGTCGCCCTGCCGCGAGAAGATAACCACGCTGTCGCCGGCGATGACAGGGCCGGGATAGCCGGCCCCCACCTCGACCTCCCACACCTGCTTCAGGCTCGCAGGCAGCGTGCCGGGAAGCGTGGCGCCCAGGGCAATGCCATCGCGGCCCGGCCCACGCCACTGCGGCCAATCGGCTTCCGCCGCGGAGGCGACGCAGGAGACGAGAACCGTCGCGACAACCAGCCGCCTGACCATAGGGCACCCCTTTCCTGAGCTGGCGCGATGCCATGCACTCCTATGCTTCTACCAAAAGCTCCGCCGCTTGTCCAGCTTGCAGCGCCGACGGCGTTCGGGTAGCATGCCGCCATCTCGGAAAGGAGCACAGCAATGCTCGAAGCAAAGTGCCTCTGCCTCGGCGTCGTCGCCGTAGCGCTGCTCGGCTCGGCGGCCCAGGCGACCGAGACGCGCCGCCTCTCGCGCGCCGAGCTTCTCGACCGCATCCGCGGCGGATGGGCGGGCCAGATGGTCGGCAACGTCCAGGGCCTGCCCTTCGAGTTCAAGTACAAGGACGCCCCCGGCCCGCTGCCCAACTTCACGCCCAATCTCCCCCGCTGCCCCAGCGACGACGACACCGACATCGAGTGGACGCATCTCCACGCGATGGACCGCCTCGACACGCTGCTCGTGCCCTATCCCGACCTCGCCCGCGAATGGGTCCGCTCGGTCAACCGCCGCATCTGGGTCTCCAACGAGCAGGCGCGCAAGCTCATCGGCCAGGGCATCGTGCCGCCCTGGACCTCCCACTTCGCCCTCAACCCCCACGCAAAGTATAACCTGTCGGGCCAGTTCTGCGCCGAGGCATTCGGCCTCCTCGCCCCTGGCCTGCCCAACGAGGCGGCCCGCATCGCCCGCCACTGCCTGCACATCACGGTCCGCGGCGAGCCCATCCAGGCCTGCGCCTACACCACCGCGATGATCGCGCTGGCCTTCTTCGAGAGCGACGTGCCCCGCCTCATCGCCCGCTCGCTCGACGCCGTGGACCCCAGGAGCGAGCACGCCGAGATGGTCCGCGACGTCATCGCCTGGCACAAGCAGTGGCCAAGCGACTGGCAGGCCACTCGCGCCGCGATTCAGAAGAAGTATCGGGACGAACGGAAGTGGAACATGAACGCCACCGTCACCAACGGCGCCCTCGTCGTGGCCGCGCTGCTCTACGGCAAGGGCGATTTCGTGGAGACGATGCGCCTCAGCTTCGCGATGGGCTACGACGCCGACTGCAATGCCGCCACCTGCGGCACCGTGCTGGGCGTCATGCTGGGCGCCAAGGCGATGGCCGCCAACCCCGGCTGGGTGCTCCCCGCCCACTATGACAACAACACCCGCGATGGCCTGCCGAAGTCCGAAACGATGGACGACCTCGTCGCCCGCACTGCCCGCCTCGCCGAGAAGGCCATCCTCGCCGCCGGCGGCCGACGCGAGGGCGAGGGCGACGCCGTGTTGTACATCATTCCCGCCCAGGAGCCGGCCCTGCTCGAGCGCCTCGAGGACGGCCTGCCCAAAGGCAACCTCAAGGAGGTGGATGAGGCGATTGACCAGGAAGCCCTGAAACGCCTCGACGACCCGAGCACCGCCGCCCGCGCCTTCGCCGCCATTCGCCTGGCCAACCACCGCCGCAACCGCCTCACCACCGAGCAACAGGCCCGCACTCGCGCCGTCCTCGAGGCCGCGCTCAAAGATGAAGTCCTTGGCCCGCTTGCCAAGGCAGCACTGGAATCTCTCGCCAAGCCCTGAGTTCGGTGCCTTCTCCTATCACGCGTCACGGGTCACGCGTCTTTCAAGGCTTCTTCTCCGGCTGGGCCGCCGGCTCCACCCCAACGTGCAGCTTCTCCAGCTTCCCATCCACGATGTTGCGCGGGATGAGGAGCAGGCGGTGCGAGCCTGCGGGGAGGTCGAGTTCGCCACCGATGCGGGTGACGACCTCCTCGGATACGGTCTTCGGCTTCTGGCCGCTGTGCCACGGGGGAGAATCCACGGGCACATCCTGAGTGGCCGTCGTCAGCTTGTCGAGACGGCCCATCGGCTTGCCGTCGAGCATGGCCTCGAAGTACATCGGGCGGCGCTCTCTGGGCACGAGGGTGTCGCGGAGGGCGAGGATGTCCTCCCAATTGGCCTGGGTGCGTGGCCGGCGGTCGGAGTAGCGGAATAGCCCCTCGGCGATGAGTGCCGTCTTGCCCGCCTTCTTCACGTCCACTACGAGCAGAATGGCGTCGGCGAAGCGCAGGTCGGCCTTCCAGTTCTTGCCGGGCGTCCAGGCATCCTCGTAGCCCTTGGCCGTGCGAAGCTGGGGGGTGAAGTCCTTGCACTCGATGGTGGCGGGGGCGTCGAGGGGCTTGTGAGCGAATGGCGGGATGGGCGGGATTTCGTTTTCGGCGGGGGGCTTGCTGCCGAGGAACTTGATGGCGAAGGGTTTCGGGTCGTGGCGCACCGTGAGGCCGCGGGAGGTGAGGCCGGAGCCTGAGAACGGCCAGATCCCCTTTCGGACGTCGGTTACTTGCTCGGGCTCGCCGCCGACGTGGAACTCGCGGAAGAGGGCGTCGCGGGCCGAGGCGACGCTGGCGCCCAGCCAGTCGTCAGCGGGGCGGCGAAGGGCCTCGACGCCGGCCATCAGGCCGGCCATGTCGGAGCCTTGAATCACGACGGCCGACTTCTCGGGGTGAAATGCCTGCGGGATGCAGTGGACGATGGCGCGGCCGGGGCCGGGGAAGGTGGCCGAGGCCTGGGGCCACAGCACGCCCACCTTGGCCAGATGATCGGCCATCTCGTTGTCGGGGCGGGTCGCCAGGTCGAGGAGCACGACCGTCTCGCCCACCTGGTAGCCGCCGAGGGTGGCGAAGTAGTCGTTGCGGTTGACGGTCGTGACCTTGATCTTCCCGATGGACTCGCCCTTGTCGGCGCGGGCGTTCTCGGCGAGTTGCTCGGGCGTCGGGCCATAGGCGAGCCAGTAGGTCGTCATCTCCGGCTTTCGGCGAACGTCGGCCTCGATGCCCTGGCGGGCGAGCACCTGCTTCAGCCGTTCGGCGGCGGGCAGGAGCTTGATGGTGTGGGGCGTCTCGAAGAGCGGCACGATGGCTCTGGAGCCCTTCGCCGCCAGCACCTCGCGGAGGCGTTCGCTGTTGCGGAAGACGACCTTGTCGTCCATCGGCTCGGCGAGGGGGCGGATGCGTCGCGGCGGCCTCACCGTGACGGGCAGTTCCGCCACGTCGCCCGTCAGTTGCGAGCGGACAGCCACCTTCCACTCGCCCGCCGGGGCATTGAGCGGAATCTCGTAGGCCATGCCGAATGAGCCATCAGGCGCGGTGCTGCGATAGAGGTCCTCGGCCGCTGAGCGGTCGGGCCGCAGGAGCGACAGGCGGAAGGGTAGTGCGGCGGCAAGAGCCCGGCCCCGCTTGTCGCGGAACCCAACCCTCACGACCAGGCGGTCCCCAGCCCGGACCGATTGGTTGGCCTCGAGGGGGATCTCGCTGACCCCACGCGTGAGGAGAGCAAGCACGCGGGCCGTGGTCCCCGACAGATCACACCGCAAGTCCGGCTCGACGCGCATGAGGATCTTCTCGTCTCCCCGTGGGAGACTGCCAAGGACCCGCTCCTGTGTGACGTCGTAGATGACCGATCCGGCCGCCTGACGGCTCGGCAACAACTCGTCGGACACCTGGAACCAGTCGGTGTGGCTCTTGATCGAGGAGTCGTTCACGCAGACGAGGTACTTCGCGTCGCGGCCGCCGTCGATCTGCATCACGGTGATGCGCGAATCGGCGCCCTTCTTGGGCCGCAGCAAGGCGCTCCCTGTGTCGCCGAGGGCCTTGAGGGCGGCCGGCGTAAGCTCGCGGTGCCATTCCTCCGCCAGGGCGATGTGGCGGCCGCCTGGGGGGATGTTGGGACTCGACCAGTTGTAGGGGCGGGCACTCTCGACGAAGGGCAATGTGATACCCAAGGGCTTCGCGCCGGCAAGCTTGACCGAAGACGAGCCGTCCACGAGGACGATGCCGCCGGACTTGGCGAATGCCTCGATGCCAGCGACGACCTTCGGCGGCAGGGGAAACGTCTGGCCCGCAATGACGAGTGCCTTGATGCCGATTGTGGGCGGGACGTCTCTGTCCCGCGAAGAGACGCGGGGCACGGAGGCCCCGCCCACAAGACCGGCCTCGATCTCCTCCTCGGTGACGAAGCGGGGGGTGTAGCCGAGCCGCGTGAGGCCCACGAGCAGCTTGTAGCAGACGGTGCCGAAGCCCTGGCACACGTGCTGGCGGGCCATCTGGCTCCGCGAGTAAAGGATGCCGACGCCGTAGTCGCCCCGGCACTCGGTGGCGAGGAAGGCGAAGCGATTGAGGAAGTCGCGGCCCGCGTGCAGCCCCTCGGCGATGGGCTTGCCCTTCATCTCGCTCCAGTGGGTCTGCTTGTTCATGCCGCTGAGGACGGTTGAAAAACCTTCGAGGGCGAAGCCGGCGCCCGAGGCGCCGTGGGCGAGGTTGTGGGCGATGACGCGGACGAACTTGCCCGGGTAATCGGCCTGGCCGTGGGCCATGCCCAGGCTGCTGCCGACCCAGATCGGCTGGCGGCCGCGATTCGTGTCGAGCATGGCCGCGCTGAAGAGCCATTGGTAGGCGTAGTCGGGGCCGGCCACCTGGTCGTTCCAGGCCGTGATGTAGCGGACATCGTGGGGGCGATAGGCCCAGGGCACGTACTGGCCGTCCCGCACGGCGGCGTGGTCAATGTTGATGGTGGCCGTGTGGTGCATCGTCGGGACGATCGGGCGGAGGGCCTCGATGTGCCCGCGGTCGCTCTCCTCGTAGATGCCCATCAGGTAGGCCGCCCAGGCGTCAATCCGCTTCTCCAGTTCGGCGAGCTTGGCGGGGTCGAGGGGCTTGAGGTGGGTCGCCATCTCCTCGATCCAGCGGGCGGTCGGCAGGTCAATGGCGGGGGCGAACTCGGGCCGGCCGATGGCGAGGAGATAGGTGATGTACTCGTCGAGGCGGGGGGCCTTCAGCCCCGTGCGGCGGGTGAACTCGTCGTAGACGGCCTGGTCGCTGCGGGCGATGTAGTTGCGAAGCTGTTCCTCCTGCTTGCCCCAGCCCCAGTAGACCATGAGCATTTTGCGGGCGAGGAGGCCGACGGGGTCGAAGTCGAGGCAGAAGCCGGCGAAGCTGGGGTAGCGGCTGTTGGCCTGGGCCGAGAGGGCGAGACGCTGGCGGAACGTGGCCAACTCGGGCTCCCAGATGCGTGCGACGTTGAAGCTCATGGGCCGCGTGTAGGGATTGGCGTAGAGCATGGCCGCGGCGGCGGCGAACTGGTCGAGGAGCGGCTGGCGGCCCATCTCGGAGGCGCACATCGAGAAAGCCACGTCAATGCCCGTGTCGCGGAACGTCTGCGGCATCGTCTTTCGCCAGACCTCCCGCGCGGCTGCCCGCTTCGCGGGGTCGCGCGAAATCTCGGGAGGGAGCTGCGGCGGACTCGGCATGCTCTCGTCGGTGATCGCCCCGGGCGACTTGCGGATGGGGCTGGCGAGGGTCAGCTCGACGCCCGACGGCTGGCCGTTGACGTGGAAGGCATACGTCCCTGCGGCCAGGCCCTCGGTGCTCATCACGAGCGCGGCCGGCTTGCCGCGGTAGACGAGCAGCGGCGGCCCGCCCGCCCCCGCCAACTCGACCTTCACCTCGCCCTCGGCTCCCTGCACGGCGAGGGGAACCTTCTCGCCCACGATGTAGGCCGTGCGGTCGAGTGGGAGGCGGACGGGCGAGGCCATCTCCGCGCCGCGTGCGAGGGTGAGAGCGGCCAGGGAACAGAGCCCAATCGCTCGCGCGATATGGCGGGCGGCTCGTGTCATGCGGGACCCCCTTGGGAAATGGCAGGCTGTGGCGCCGGGTCACACCCAGCGCTTCACCCAGGACCGGATGCCGCCCTCCGCCTTCACCATCGCCAGAGGCTTGGTGCACCGGTGCGCCACGGTCTCGGGCACGGAGCTTCTGGCGAGTTGGCGGAGAAGCGGCTCGGCGGTGCAGCCCATGACGATCAGGTCGTAGTCCTCGGCCTCCCTCAGGATGGCCTGAGCGACCTGTGGAGCGCTGACGACTTTTGCCTGCACGCGGTCGGGCGGCAGGTGCAGGCGGCCGACGTGCTCGGCGAGGAAGCCGCCGATATCGAACTTCGAGTGGCCGGCGACGGTAAAGGCCACGACCTGCCCCTCCTCGGGGTCGGCCAGGATGCTGGCGACCTCGAGGGCGAAGGCGCCATTCGGCCCGCCGGCGACGGGGACGAGGACGCGGCGGAACTTGCGGTTGCCACAGCCCTTGAGCACCACGACGTTGCACGGCGAGCGCTCGATGATCGGGTCCACCGTGCTGCCGAGGCGGAAGGCACGGGCGCGGGGCCGTCCGTGCCAGCCCATGAGGAGCATGTTGACGCGCTTCTCGCGGACGGCGCTCACGATGCCGCGGGCCACGTTGCGGCAGTAGCGGAGGGTGGAGCTGAGGGGGAATCGGGGCGCGAGATAGAGCATGGCCTCGACCATCGCCTCCTTGCCTTCGAGCATGAAGCGCTCGGCGTCGCGCAGCGGCACCTGGTCGGGCACGGGCACCATGTGGAGCAGCTCGACCCGGGCCTGCTTGGCGCCGCAGAGCTTCTGGGCGTTGAGAACCAGCTCGAGGGCGTTGCGCGGGTTCGCCACGGCGACCATCACGCGGTACTCGTCGCCCGCGGGCGCCCGCTCCTCCTCGAGCACGTGAATCTCGTCGGCCGTCGCAACCGTCCTCGACCGCGAGTAGAAGCGGTAGATGGCCATCCCCGAGAACACCCACAGGGGCGCGAGAATCCACGCGATGAAGCTCATGTGCACCAGCCACACCGCGAGGGCCAACTGCGCCGCGACCGCCAGCAGCGGCGGCAGGGGGAACAGGGGCATGACGAACCCGTACTCCAGCTCGTCACCCATGTTCAGGCGGATCTTGATCGCGCACAGGTTCACGAGGAAGAAGAGGAAGAGGAACATGATGCTCGCGCTCGATGCCACGTCCTTCGTGGGCAGGAACACGGCCACCATCACGACGATGATGCTCGTGAAGGCGAGCGCGACCACGGGCGTCTTCGTCTTCCGCGAGATCGCGGAGAAGGCGGCGGGCAGCATGCGGTCGCGCCCGAGGGCGTAGGAGGCCCGCGTGGCCGAGTAGATGGTCGCGTTGAGCGCCGAGGTGGACGAGAAGATGACGGCCAGGGTCACCAGCAGGTGGCCGAGAAACGTGCCCGGCAGCAGCTTGGCCACGGCCATGCCAAAGCCCCGGTCGCCGTGGGAGCCGATCCAGCGCCAGGGCTCCGTGATGTCGCTCCCCGACTTCACGGCGACCACGGTGGCGAACGACACGGCCACGTAGACCATGGTGACGATGAAGACGGAGTAGATCATGGCCTTGGGGATGTTGCGCTTGGGGTCAATCGTCTCGTCGCCGGCCTGTGCGATGACCTCGAAGCCCTCGAACGCCACGTAGATGAAGCCCATGGTGACCAGGAGCCGTGTCCAGCCGCGCGGCATGAAGGGCTGGAAGTTGGCCAGCCGCGACGGCTCGGCGACGGCCACGATGATGCCCACCACGGCGATGCCGACCACGAAGACCATCTGGCCGATGGTGAACAGAGCGCCGACCTTCCCCGTCTCGGACGCCCCGCGGTAGTTGATGTAGACGAAAAAGCAGGCCACGGCAAACGCCACGCCCCGCTTGGCGTACACGAGCGGGAACGGCAGCCAGCCGAGGAGGCCCAACTCGCCCAGGAAGTGGAGCGTGTAGGTGGCGAAGACCACGGCGTAGAGGCTCCCCGCCACGCTCGAGGCGAACCACTCCATCCAGCCCGCCACGAAGCTCGTGCCGCGCCCGAAGCCGACCCGCGCGAAGTTGTAGGCGCCCCCGGCGCGGGGGATGGCCGAGCTGAGCTCGGCGAACGACATGGCGGTGAAGAGCGCGATGAGGCCGTTGAGCGCGAAGCTCAGCACCAGGCCGCCCGGCCCCGCCTCGCCCAGGGAGATGCCGATGCCGATGAACACCCCGGCGCCGATCATCATCCCCAGACCCATCATCGTGATGTGGAACAGCGAGAGGTCGCGCGAGAGTTCCGAGGATACGGGGCCCTTATCCGCCACGGCGAAGGTCCTTCAGAATCTCCCGGGCCGACCGCGCGCCGGTCCTGGCGACCCACTCGATCCGCGCCCTGCACCAGACTACGATGGCCGCAATCACCGACAGCGCGCCGAAGCCCACAATACAACCGACAAGAAGGTCCATGTCCATAGCCTTGACCTCACAGTCCACGCTCGGGACGCCCATCTATAGCAGAACTTGTGCGCCGAGGCAACTACTTCAGGATGGGGAAGCCGCTGTCCACTGGCTTGTCCTTTCGCCTATAGCATAGGCTGGGCGCCCGGCGCTGTCAACGCCATGAGTGCCGGGGCGCTAGCACCGATAGGACCTATAGGACCAATAGGACAGGCGGCGGCCACTGAACACCACCGGCCGTATCTGCCCTATCCGTCCTATGGGTCCTATCGGGCAAGCACCTGACCGTGCCTCCTGCGCGATGGCCCGCCAGTTGACACCGGCGGCCCTTCCGTCGTATAAAGGATAGGTGGGCGGGGCCACGGGAGAAATGCGCATGGCGAAGCATGGCGTCAGTCGTCGCGAGTTCCTCGGCACCTCGGCATTGGCAATGGGCGTTGCAGGCCTGGGCGGCTGCGGGCCCGCCACACAGGAGACCAAACCCATGAACGTGAAGTTCGGCCTGAACCTCCTCGTCTACAACGCCGCGTTCACGAAGGACGACGTGCATCTGATCAAGAAGGTGGCGGACATGGGCTACGACGGAGTGGAGGTGCTGTTCGCCGACCTGAGCATCCTGGACGCGAAGGCGACGCGGAAGGCGTGCGAGGAGGCGAAGATGGGCATCAACGCCTGCTGCGTGATGGTGCCCGAGGCCAACCCGTGCAGCGAGAAGCCCGAGGTGCGCCAGGCCGCCGTCGCGCGGCTCAAGCAGATGGTGGACATCTGCGCGGAGATGGGCGGCGAGGCCGTCGCCGGCCCCCTCTACGCCCCCGTGCGCGAGCTGACGGGCAAGGCGCCGACCGACGACGAGAAGAAGTGGTGCGCCGACGCGCTCCGCGCCGCCGCCGAGCACGCCGACAAGGCGAAGATCAACATGGCCATCGAGCCGCTGAACCGCTTCGAGACCTACGTCGTCACCACCATCGCCGACGCCACGAAACTGGTGAAGATGGTGGACCACCCGCGGCTGAAGGTGCAGGTGGACACCTTCCACGCGAACATCGAGGAGAAGGACCCTGCGGCATCCATCCGCGCCTGCGGGCCGCTCGTGGGCCACTTCCACGCCTGCGAGAACGACCGCGGCACCCCAGGCACGGGCCACGTGCCGTGGAAGGAGGTGTTCGCCGCCCTCAAGGAGATCAAGTACGATCGCTGGGTAACCATCGAGAGCTTCGCGACGGGCATCCTCGACCTGTGCGCCGCGGCCTGCATCTGGCGGCCCATCTACGAATCGGCCGACAAGCTGGCCAAGGACGGCCTGGCCTTCCTCAAGAAGATGGCCGCGGAGGCGTAGTCGAGCGGAGAGGGGGTGGGCAATGTCCCGCATCATCAAGACCATCGAGATCGAGGGCAAGCCGGCGACCGCGCTCTTCGACACAGGTGCTCTTTACAGCTACGTGGTTTCCAGGTTGGTCGGCTCCCTTCCCAAGCGGACAATGGCTCCACCTGTCCGCGTGGGGCTCGGGGGCAGCGAGATCGAGGTGCGTGAGTTCTGCATCATGGAGGGGACGATCGAGGGCCTGGAGTTCATGACCGATGCGGTTGTGGTGGACGACCTTGGTCGCATTGACGGCCATGCCCTCGATGTCATCTTCGGCGCGCGCAGCATGGAGCAATGGGAGATTCAGCTCGATTCGAAGGCGGGAACCCTCGACCTGGAGGGCCTGCGACGGCGCGAGTTCACAGAGTACTGATAGGAGACAAGGCGATGGCACACAAGGAGGTCCGGCGGCGGGAGTTCTTGGGCACGGGCGCGGCAGCGGTGGGTGCGGGCGTGCTCGCCGCCGCGGCGCGGGGGGCCGAAGCGCCCAAGATGCCGCCGAAGGAGAAAATCCTCAGCTACGACGAGCGCATGGAGTACCGCCGCCTGGGCAAGACCAACCTGTGGGTCTCCGCCATCGCGCTCGGCGGCCACTGGAAACGCTGCCCCTTCAAGGGCGAGGAGTTCGCCAAGAACCGAGCCGACATCCTCAGCCGCTGCCTCGACGCGGGCATCAACTACGTGGACGCCTGCTGGGGCAACGAGATCCTCGCCTACTCGAAGGGCGTCAAGACCATCGGCAAGCGCGACAAGATCTACTTCGGCTTCTCCAACGGCGGCCAGGAAGTCCGCTTCGAGAAGTGGCGCACCACGAAGGCCCTGATGGAGTCCTTCGACGGCATGCTGAAGCAGTCGGGCCTCGACCACGCGGACCTCTGGCGCATCACCATGCACGAGCAGAGCAGCCGCCACACCGACGGCGAGGTCGAGGAGATGATGCGCGCGCTCGAAACGGCCAAGCAACAGGGCAAGGCGCGATTCGTCGGCTTCTCGTCCCACGACCGGCCCCACATCGAGAAGATGATCCAGGCGTATCCCAAGATCGTGGACGCCATTTGCAGCCCCTACACGGCCAAGACGAAGGAGAAGCCCGAGGGCAGCTTCTTCGACACCCTGCGGAAGTACGACATCGGCCTCTTCGGCATCAAGCCCTTCGCGTCCAACTCCATCTTCAAGGGCAAGAGCGCCCCCGACGACCCGCACCGCGAGGAGGACGACCGCATCGCCCGGCTCGCCCTGCGCTACGTGCTGTGCTGCGACGTGCTCACCGCGCCCATCCCCGGCCTCATCTTCCCCCACCACGTCGAGAACTGCCTCAAGGCCATCGAGGAGCGGCGCAAGGAGGATCTGGCCGCCCGGCCCGCCGTGCTCGACAACCAGGAGCTGGCCCGCGCCGCCGACCGGATGTGGGAACGCCTCCCCGCCGGCTACCAGTGGCTCAAGGACTGGGAATGGGTGTAGGCCCACTGGCCTTCTCAACCCTGGGAGCTCGAGAGGAGCGACTATGAACGAGAAGAGGATCGGCAGGCGCCGTTTCCTGGGGCAAGGCGCGGCCGTGGTAGGGGCCGGGCTAGGGGCGGCGAAAGCCGTCGCAGCCGAGGCGCAGATGCCGCCCAAGGAGAAGATCCTCAGCTACGACGAGCGCATGGAGTACCGCCGCCTGGGCAAGACCAACCTGTGGGTCTCCGCCATCTGCCTCGGCGGGCACTGGAAGCGCTGCCCCTTCAAGGGCGAGGACTTCCAGAAGAACCGCACGGAGATCATCGGCCGCTGCCTGGACTCCGGCATCAACTATGTGGACGCCTGCTGCGAGCCCGAGATTCTCGCCTACGCCAAGGCGCTGAAGACCCTCGGCAAGCGCGACAAGATGTACTTCGGCTTCTCCATGTGCGGCCACGAGGTGCGCAACCCCGGATGGCGCACCCGCGGCAAGCTTCTTGAGGTCCTCGATGAGTACATGAAGCAGGCGGCGCTCGACGTGGTGGACCTCTGGCGCATCACCATGCACGAGCAGAGCAGCCGCCACACCGACGGCGAGGTCGAGGAGATGATGCGCGCGCTCGAAACGGCCAAGCAACAGGGCAAGGCGCGTTTCGTCGGCTTCTCGTCCCACGACCGCCCGCACATCGAGAAGATGATCCAGGCATATCCCAAGATCGTGGACGCCATTTGCAGCCCCTACACGGCCAAGACGAAGGAGAAGCCCGAGGGCAGCTTCTTCGATACCCTGCGGAAGTACGACATCGGCCTCTTCGGCATCAAGCCCTTCGCGTCCAACTCCATCTTCAAGGGCAAGAGCGCCCCCGACGACCCGCACCGCGAGGAGGACGACCGCATCGCCCGCCTGGCCCTCCGCTACGTGCTGTGCTGCGACGTGCTCACGGCGCCCATCCCCGGCCTCATCTTCCCCCACCACGTCGAGAACTGCCTCAAGGCCATCGAGGAGCGGCGCAAGGAGGATCTGGCCGCCCGGCCCGCCGTGCTCGACAACGCCGAGCTGGCCCGCGCCGCCGACCGGATGTGGGAACGCCTCCCCGCCGGCTACCAGTGGCTCAAGGACTGGGAGTGGGTCTGAGGCCAATTACCGATTGCGGAATGCGGATTTCGGATTGCGGAATGAGGAAGAAGGAGCACCACGTTTCCATGTCTGGGTCACGCGTCACGCGTCACGCGTCACGAGTCCTGGTTGTTGCAGTTGCCCTTCTCGCGGCCGTAACGGGCCTTGCCGCAGACAAGCCCTTCGAGCCGGGCACGGACGGCTGGCTCACGCTCTTCGACGGCTCCGACCTGGCGCGCTGGAAGCCCGACAAGGCCAGCGACTGGGCACTGAAAGACCAGCTCCTGGTCGGCTCCAAGGGCAGCGTGTCGAACTATTGGTACTGGCAGGATTTCGAGCTTGCCGCCACGGTCCGCGGCACTGGCTCGCTCCGCTTCCGCGTATCGGACATCATCCAGCACGAGCAGGCAGGCTACGCCCTCGACCTGGCCGACGGCACGGTCCGCACCGCCGATGGGCGCGCGGTGGTGAAAGCCTCGGCCACGAAGAGCGCCGAGTGGCGCGACGTCCGCCTCGTCGTGACCAAGGGCCGCTTCAGCGTGAGCCTCAATGGCAAGGCGGCGGCTGAGGGCACCGACGAGAAGTGCCCCGAGAAGGGCTTCCTCGCGCTCGACGCCGGCGGCGAGGGCCTCGCGCTCAAGCTCCTCTGCGTGCGCCCCCTCGGCCGCGAGAAGCCGCCCAACATCCCCACCGCCGACTCCTCGTGCTTCGTGTGCCACGCCAACTTCGACGGCGAGAAGATTGCTGAGAAGCACGCCGCCGACAAGGCCAGCAAACTCGCCCGCGAGGAGGACGACGAACACCTCAGGCCCGCAAAGGACAGGCCCAAGAAGGCCGGCTGCGCCGGATGCCACGGCCCCTCGTTCGACCACCGCTCCGACGAGGACAACGTGACCACGCCCGACATCATGTTCACCCGCGGCGAAGTCAAGGCCGCCTGCCTCCAGTGCCACACCCCCCACAAGACTGAGACGAAGCGCAGGGATGGCGACGGCTCCCCGCCGCCCAACCCAGTCTGCACCGACTGCCACGGGCACCACAAATGCAAGAACTGACGCTCCAGGAGGAAGAAGTATGGACAGGCGCGAATTCCTCAGAGCGATGGGGCTGGGGGCCGTGGCGCTCGGCGCGCACGCGGCCGCAGCCGATGGCGCGCGCCCGAACATCGTGCTGTGCATGACCGACGACCAGGGCTGGGGCGACACCGGCTACACCGGCCACCCGCATCTGAAGACGCCCGTGCTCGACGACATGGCCGCGACGGGGCTGCGCTTCAACCGCTTCTACGCCGCCGCACCCGTCTGCTCGCCCACCCGCGGCAGCGTGATGACCGGCCGCCACCCCAACCGCTTCGGCTGCTTCGCTCCCAACTGGTCCATCCGCCCCGAGGAGATCACCATCGCCGAGGCCCTCCGGCCCGCCGGCTACGCCACCGGCCACTTCGGCAAGTGGCACCTCGGCCCCGTGAAGGCTGGCACGCCCGTCAACCCCGGCAACAGCGGGTTCGACGTGTGGCTCTCGCACGACAACTTCTTCGAGCTTGACCCGCCCCTGAGCCGCATGGGCGAGGAGCCGCAGACCCATCGGGGCGAAAGCTCCGAGATCATCGTCGCCGAGTCCCTCGCCTTCATGCGCAAGGCCACCGAGGCGAAGAAGCCCTTCCTCGCCGTCGTCTGGTTCGGCTCGCCCCACGTGCCGTACAAGGCGCTCGACAAGGACCGCGAGCCGTACCGCGCCCTCCCCGAGCCGATGCAGCACTACCTGGGCGAGATCGCCGCCATGGACCGCGCAATGGGCATCCTGCGCAAGGGCCTGCGCGACCTCGGCGTGCGCGACAACACGCTGCTCTGGTTCTGCAGCGACAATGGGGCGACCGGCCCCGGCTCCACCGGCGGCCTCCGCGGCCGAAAGGGCAGCCTCTGGGAGGGCGGCGTGCGCGTGCCCGGCATCATCGAATGGCCGGCCCGCGTCCCCAAGCCCGTCGCCACCGACGTCCGCTGCTCGACCCTCGACATCTATCCGACGATCATTGACTTGCTCGGCATCGAGGTGCCCGGGCAGGTGCGGCCGATTGACGGCATCAGCCTGCGCCCGCTGCTCGAGGGCGCGATGGCCGAGCGCCCCAAGCCCATGCCCTTCTGGGTCTACGCAGGGGGCAAGGAGGCGAGGAACGAATCCTATATCGCCAAGCAGGCCCTCAAAGGCGTCTGGCGCACCTTCAGCAACTACAAGCACCCGACGCCCGCGACCGAGAACTTCGCAGGCCACGCCGCCCTCATTGACGGCCGCCACAAGCTCCACAAGCTCGGCAAGGGGCTGGAGCTGTACGACCTCGTGGCCGACCCCAACGAGACGAAGAACCTCGCGGCCGAGAAGCCCGACGTCGTCGCCCGCATGAGGGCCACGCTCGACGAGTGGCAGGCCTCGGTCGAGCGCAGCCTGGCCGGCCTCGACTACGCGCCGAAGCCAGAGTGAGAAGCGGGCGGCCTCAGATTTCCTGGTAGTTCGGGCGCACCACGCGGCCCGTCGCAGCCGACTCGGCGACCGCCTCGTAGAGGACCATGCTCTTGTACGACTCGGCGATGCAGGAGCGCGTCGAGCGCCTCTGCTGAATGGCCTGCACGAAATCCACCAGCTCGGCCAGGTGCCCCGTGTCGAGGCCGCTGTCGCCGGCCGAGGTGAACGTGGGCGGCTCGCGCCACTCAACGCATTTCCCCTCCCGCGCAATCTTCCACGACGACGAGTTGTGGATGCTCATGAAATTCCCGCCGCGCGCGGTGATCTCGACCTCCTCGGTGGGAATGCCGAACGAGCGGCCGCAGTTGAGACTGAGCGAGCCGACCGCGCCATTGGCATACTTGATGGACACCGCGTAGGCGTCGAGGCCTTTCGAGAAAGCGAAAACCTCGGCCGCGTCGCCGAACAGATAGCCCGACAGGTCAATCACGTGGATCGCGAAGTCGAAGAGGAACGCGCTGCGCGTGCCCGTGTGCTTGTACTGCGCCGAGGCGTAATCAATCGAGAGCGAGTAGAGCGCGTCGGGCGGGAGCTCGCCGATGAACTCCTTCGCGCGGCTGTAAGCCACGTTGTAGCGCTTCTTGAAGGCCGTGGTGCAGAGGACCCCCGTCTCCTTCGACACGCGTGCGACGGCGAGGGCGTCGGCCGCGCTCAGGGCCGGCGGCTTCTCGGTGTAGACGGGGGTGCTGCGCCGCATCGCGATGGGCGCCAGCTTTGCGTGGCCCGCCGGCCCTGTGCAGATGATGACGCCGTCGGGCCGCTCGGCGTCGAGCATCGCCTCCATATCGGTATGGGCCGTGCCGCCGAAGAGCGCGGCGTTGCGTTCGGCCTTGGCCCGGTCGAGGTCGCACACGCCCACCAGCCTCGCGCCGGCCGCACCGATGTAGGGGTAGATGCGCTTCGACGACAGGCTGCCGGCGCCCACAATCGCGACCCTTGGATAGCCCATTGTGGTATGTGCTCCATATGGGGCCATCAGCGGTAACCGGAAGGGGATGAATGGAAGAATGGATGAATGGATGATTGCCAGACAACGCACGGTCTTTCATCCATCCATTCATCCACCCATCCACTCATCCCTTCGCAGACGTCATGCGCGCAAGTCACGGACCAAGCGCCTGATGTAGTCCAGCGCCTCGCCCAGGTAGCGCAGCCGGTTCTCCTTGTCCTGTGTCTCCATCTCGACCACCACGTCGCCCCCGTAGCCGTCGGCCACGAGCCGGGCGAGGAGGCCGGGCAGGTCAATCTCGCCGGCGCCGAAGGCGACCGATTGCGCCCCGATCTGGTCTTTCACGTGCACGTGGCGGATGCGGCCGGCGAGCGCCTCGTAGCCCCGGCGCCACGACACGCCGACCGAATGGAAGTGCCCAACCTCCAGGAGCGCCATCAGCCTCGGGTCGTTCACGCCGTCGAGCACTTCGAGATAGTCGTCGAGGGTTGTGATCGCCGTGCCCTTGTGGTTCTGCACGACGGGCACGAGGGGCAGCTCGGCGATGGCGTCGAGCAGGGCGCGCGTGCCCGCGAAGAAGTCGGGCTTCGTCTTCGCCTTCACGATGGCGCAGCGGCAGCCGGTGGCCGCGCCGAAGCGCGCCGCCTGGACGGCCTGCGGCAGCGACGCATCGAGGTCCTCGGTCAGCGCGGGCAGGTGGACGCAGCAGTAGGCGAAGCCGTACCTCGCCGCGGCGTCGAGGTAGCGGCGTGGGTCGTCGAGCACGTTGGCAGCCGACTTGCACCAGCTCGTGAACATCTCGAAGCGGCGATAGCCGAGCGCGCCGTACGCGCGGAAGCACTCCTCCAGGCCCAGCTCGGGATTCGAGCACGGGCTGACAGCGATGGTGAACATGGCTCTATGCCTTCTGGCCAGGCGGCAGTGTCTTCACGCCGGGGATGGCGCGCAGGGCCTCCTCGGCGCCGGTCGGGCAGTAGATCACGAGCAGCCGCATCGGCTGCTTGCCCGTGTTGAGCGTCGAGTGATAGGCGCTGTTGGGCACGAAGATGGACGCCCCCGGCCCGACCTTCACCGTGCCGCCGTCGTCCACCATCTGCTCGCCGGTGCCGGAGATGCAGTAGATGATCTCCTCGGTGCCCGGGTGATTGTGCCGGTCGTGGCCCTTGCCGGGCGCCAGCTCGACGAGTCCGCACGTCATGCGTTTCGCTCCCGTGAGCTTCGGCTCGCTGAGGAGCCGGATTGTGCCCCAATCATAGACCAGTGTCTCCACGTCCTCAGGCCGCACAATGCTGCCTTTGCCGAGTCTGTCCACGGCGTTCTCCTTCTCTGTCAAGGGGGATGAATGGATGGGTGGATGAATGGAAGAATCGGGCCATCAGCCATCTGTGCCCTCACCATAGGCGGCGTTGCTCTCCTGGACGATGAAGCTCTCATCCCACTGGCCCTGACTACGCGTGCTCGCGACGCGCTCGGTCAAGCGAGTGAGCCCGTTCTCGAGCTTGTAGGAGAGGCCGTCGGCCTCCTCGAAGTCAGCTTCGGTGACCTGGCGTGCCTTTCTGTACGCGTGCAGCCCTGAGACGGATTCGCCCAGGGAACTGAGCGCGACGTTGAGGAAACGCAAGTAGTCGCTTGCCGTGCGCCGGCAGTAGCCTTCCGCTATATTGCGGTGGACTGAGTCGACGCTCGCGATCTGATTGGAGGCGACCCGCCGCAGCCCAAAGGGGAAGGCCCGAAAGATACGGCACGTCAGCACGTAGTAGTCAACCGCGTCCTGCCATACCACCAGCTTCCGGTAACCGCGGTTCGCGTTCCGCCGCGGGCTCATCCACGAGCCGTGAGTTTCGCCGCTCATCCTTCAACTCCTTCTTCCATCCATTCATCCACCCATCCATTCATCCTCTCACATGGCGCCTCCAAGCCGCAGTTCCTTGAAGGCCCTTGCCTGGCCTTCAATTGCCCCCTCCACCGCCAGCCGCTCGATGCTGGAGGCGCCGAAGAAGCCGGCGATGCCCTTGGTGTGCTGGAAGATGAACTGCGCGTCCTCCGGTTCGGCGATGGGGCCGCCGTGGCAGAGGACGAGGATGTCGGGGTTCACGGCCTTGGCCGCGTCGTGCATGGCCTGGACTTTGTTCGCGGCCTGCTCGAGCGTGAGGGCGGTGTGGGCGCCGATGCTGCCCTTCGTGGTGAGGCCCATGTGCGGCACCAACACGTCGGCCCCCGCCTTCGCCATCGCCGTCGCTGTCTCCTCGTCGAAGACGTAGGGGCAGGTGAGCAGGTCCAGCTCGCGCGCGAGGCGGATCAACTCCACCTCCAGGCCGTAGCCCATCCCCGTCTCCTCCAGGTTCGCGCGGAAGAGGCCGTCAATGAGTCCGACGGTCGGGAAGTTCTGCACGCCGTCGAAGCCCATCGCCTTGAGCTGCCGCAGGAACACGGGCATCAGGCGGAAGGGGTCGGTGCCGCACACGCCGGCCAGCACGGGCGTGTTCCTCACCACGGGCAGCACCTCGGCGGCCATCTCGACCACGATGGCGTTGGCATCGCCATAGGGCATCAGCCCGGCGAGCGAGCCGCGGCCCGCCATGCGATAGCGGCCCGAGTTGTAGATGATGATGAGGTCCGCCCCACCCTTCTCGGCGAACTTAGCCGAAATCCCGGTCCCCGCCCCGCAGCCGAGAATGGGCCGCCCCGCGGCCACCTGGCCGCGCAATCGCTTCAGGGCATCTTCGCGTGGAATGAAGGGCATGTCACTCCTCCTTTGCCTCGTTGCTCGTGGCCTTCTCGATGGCCTTGAGGATCTCCTGCTTCTGCTGGTCAATGTAGCTGAGGATGTCGCGCTTGACGCCGTGGAGGTAGACGAGTGCGCCGAGGATGGCGCCGAGGATGCCGATGGGGGCCATGAGTGCCGCGTCGCCGGGGTCACGGCTCCACAGGCAGGCCCACAGTGCGCCCGCCGTGGCCAGCAGGCACCCCGCGGCCTTGTAGCACCCCCTCTCCAGGAGGAGCACGACGGCCACGGGGATGATGAATGTGAGGGTGAGGAACAGCGTTCCCATGGCTAGCCTCCTGTGGGTCGCCTCTTCTTGAGGAACTCCAGCAGCTTCGCCGCCACGGCGTCGGCGAAGGCGTCGTCGTTGATGTTGTTGTCCATTTCGATGACCTCGATGTCGCGGCTCGCGCCCTCCCGAATCGCGTCAAAGAGGGCCTGGTCGGCCTCGGGCCACCAGAACTCCTTGCCGGGCGCATCGAGCATCGAGACGCCCTGGAGCGGGAGGAGGAAGGCGACGGGGCCTTTCGCGGCATTGGCCTTCTCGGCGAGGATGCGGCCCATCGCCGCGTTTTCCTCGGGCGTGGTGCGCATCAGGGTGATGCTGGGGTTCCAGCGGTAGAAGCGGCGGCCCTTGTATTTCGCGGGCACGGTCTCGGGCGCCCAGAAGTTGGCCATGTCGAGGCAGCCGGGCACGATGACCTGCGGGATGCCGCGCCGCGCCGCCGCGTCGCCGCGCGTGGGGCCGGCAGTGAAGACGCCGCCGCAGATCTCGTCGGCCCACTCGGTCGTCGTGATGTCGAGCACGCCGTCAATGAAGCCCTCGTCCACCAGGCTCTCCATCGTCTTGCCGCCGGTGCCGGTGGCGTGGAAGACGAGGGTCTCGTAGCCCCGCTCGGCCATCGTGGCGACGCAGCGGTTGACGACGGGCGTGGTGTTGCCGAACATCGAGGCGGCGAGGAGCGGCCTGGCCTTGACCTTCGGCGGCTTCGTCTCGACCATTCCCACGATGGCGCCCACGGCGTTCGCATAGATCGGCGCGCTGATGCGGTTGATCCCCGCCACGTCCACAATCGAGGGCATCATCACGATGTCCTTCGTGCCCACGTAGGCCGAGGTGTCGCCCGAGGCGACCGTGCTGACCATCACCTTGGGGAAGCCGAGGGGCAGCGCCCGCATGGCCGCGGTGCCGATGGCCGTGCCCGCCGTGCCGCCGAGGGCGAGCACGCCGTCAATCTTCCCCTTGTCGAAGAGCCGCTTGACGACCTTGGCGGCGCCGCGGGTCATGATCTGCATCGCGAGCGCCTTGTCGGCCTTCTCGCGCAGGAGGCGCACGGCGACGCCCCCGGCCCGGGCGACCTCGGACGCGGCGACGTGGGGCCGGAACTGGTGCCTGCCCACGACGCTCGTGTCAATCACCAGCGCCCGGTGGCCGCGCGCGGCGATCTCGTTCGCCACGAACGCCACGTCGTTGCCCTTCGTGTCGAGCGACCCGATCACAGCGATTGTCTTTGCCATCGCGCATCTTCCTTCATCAGCGGAGGTCCTTGTATGGCAAGCATTGTAGGACGGCGTGCGGAGTGCGTCAAGGCGTGTCGCCTCCACGCCGCCGGTGCGCCGCGGGTTGCTTTGGCCGCGAAATCTGCTATCTTGGGAGCCCGGTACCCCCGAGGCCGGATGACGGAGCCGAGAGCGTGAGCGAGGCCCAGGAACCCAAGGAGCCGCCGACCGCGGAGCAGGGCGCGCCGGGCGCGGAGGCGACGCCGGCCGTCGCGCCGCCCGGCGGCGAGCAGCCGCGGGCGGCGGAGCTGTTCGTGGCCGCTGCCATGGTCACCCTGGTGGCCGGGCTCGTGCTCTGGGGAGCCGTCGCCCAGGAGCAGGAGCCCGTGCTCGACGTGGGCACCGTGTCGCCCGCCCAGGCCCTCGACCCGCAGGCCGTGCCCTCGGGCGCGTTCGCCACGGTGGTGGGCAAGCCCGACCCGTCCCGCGTCGCGCCGCTCTACAGCATGCGGCCGGGACGGGAGCAGGACCTGTTGCTGGTTTTCCGCGACGCGCCCCGCCTGGTGCTTTACTGTCGCGCGAAGCACCCGCTCGCCCAGGCCGTCTACCGCCATCCCCCGACCGTGAGGGGCCAGCCCGTGACCGCCGGCGAGTTCGAGGAGACGTGGGAGCTTAGCGGCCGCATCTGCGACGCCGACAAGTACAGCGACCCCAACCTCGGCAGCGCCGGCGTGTCCATCCAGCAGTTGGCCGTGGAACGGCTGGGCGTCGCCGCAGGCGAGGTGGTGCGCGTCCTGGCCATTGGCGCAACGCCCGGCGACCTGCGCCGCTCGGCGCAGACGGCGGTCGTCTTCGGCGCCGGGATGACGCTTGTCGCCATCGCTCTTTGGACCCTCGCCATCCACGGAGTGGTCCGGAGCCGCGATGCTCGGAGGGAAGCAGATGCCGCAGCGTAGGGTGTGCATACTTGCACACCATCTTCCGCGTGCACGTATGCACGCCCTACCATCCTCCCGCGAAGTGACCGGCACGTTCTCCATTGTGGCGGTTGACCTGGAGGCAGGGGAGTGCGGGGCGGCGGTGGCGAGCAAGTATCCCGCCGTCGGCCGCGTGGTGCCCTACGTGCGGGCCGCCGTGGGCGCCTTCTGCACCCAGCACCACCACGAGCCAGCCTGGGGCGAGAAGGCCCTCGACCTCCTCGCCCTCGGCAAGCTGCCCGAGGAGGTGCTGGCCATCCTGCTCAAGGACGACCCGAAGCCCGGCAAGCGCCAACTCGGCATTATCGACATGAAGGGCCGCGCAGCGAACCGCAATTGCTGGGACGCCGATCCCTCGGGCGTGTGGTGGGGCTCGATGGCGGGCCGCGGCTACGCCTGCCAGGGGAACACCCTGGCCAGCCGCCAGGTCGTCACCGAGATGGCGCGGGCCTTCGAGGAGACCGATGGCTCGTTGGCCGGCCGCCTCGTCGCGGCGCTCGTCGCGGCCGACCGCGTGGGCGGCGACCACCGCGGCCGCCTCGCCGCAGGCATCCGCGTCGCCAAGGCCGGTGTCCCCGGCTACTCCCTCGAACTCCAGGTGGACAAGAGCGACGACGCCGTGAACGAGCTGGCTCGCCGCTACGCTGGACAACAAGGAGCAGACACGCGATGAGAGTTCTCTACATTGACCTCGACTGCTGCCGTGCCGACCACCTGGGCTGCAACGGCTATCCGAGGCCGACAAGCCCGAACCTCGACGGCATCGCGGCCGAGGGCGTGACGTTCACACACTGCTACTGCGCGAACTCGCCCTGCCTGCCGTCGCGGGCGGCGCTGTTCAGCGGACGCTTCGGCTTCAACAACGGCGTCGTGACGCATCACGGCACGGGCGAGGACTTCCGCTACCACGACCTCTACACCTGCCACGGGCGCGACACCACCCGCCCCATGCTCGCCATGCGCCTCTGGCAGCAGGGGATGAAGACCGTGACGTTCAGTTGCTTCGCCGACCGGCACAACGCCTGGTGGTTCAACGCCGGCTGGGAGGAGGTGCACGCCTTCACCCGCAAGCGCGGCCAGGAACGCGCCGACGAGGTGAACGCCGCCTTCCTCCCCTGGCTCCGCCAGCACGCCCGCGAGGACAACTGGTTCGTCCACCTGCACTACTGGGACATCCATAGCCACTACCGCGTGCCCGCCGAATGGGTCGAGAAGTTCCGCCATCTCCCCGGCCCCTCGTGGCCCGACCAGGCGACGCTCGACCGCCAGCAGGCATTCTACGGCCCCCGCTCCGCCGTGGACCTCTACACCGGCTACGAGGGCCGCAAGGGCGGCGGCTACCAGCGCCCCATCGAGACCATGCCCGACGCCATCCGCACCACCGACGACCTGAAGCTGCTCGTGGACGGCCACGACGCCTCGATCGCCTACGCCGACTGGCACGTGGGCGAGGTGCTCAACGCCCTCGACGACGCGGGTGTGCTCGACCACACGGCCATCGTCGTCAGCGGCGACCACGGCGACTCCTTCGGCGAGCACGGGCAGTACATGGACCACGGCATCGCCAACGAGGCCGTGCACAACGTCCCGATGATCGTCCGCTGGCCCGAGGTCACGGACAAGCCCGGCCGCAGCGACGCGATGATCTACAACCTCGACCTGGGGCCGACGCTGTGCGAGCTCCTCGGCTTCCCCGCGCCGACCCGCTGGGACGGCCGCTCCTTCGCCTCCGCCCTCCGCGGCGAGGAGTTCGCCGGCTGGCCCTACCAGGTGTGGGACCACGGCATCTACACCCTCACCCGCGCCGTCCGCACGCCCGAGTGGCTGATGATTCGTGTCCTCCACCCCGGCCTCTACCCCTACGACGAGTCCGTGATGCTCCACGACATGCGAGCCGACCCGCACCAGGCGATCAACCTGGCCTGCGAGCGCCCCGAGGTCGTGGGCGAGCTCAACTCGATGCTGGCCGACTGGCGTCAGCAGCAGCTCCAGAAAGGCGCCCCCTGCGACCCGATGGAGCAGATGATTGCCCAGGGCGTCTTCCCCTACTACAGCCCCGAGCGCATGTTCGAACGGCTCGAGAAGACCGGCCGCAGCCAGCAGGCGGCAGAGCTGAGGAGGAGGCTGAATCGGTATCACCCGGGGCGCTACCAGTGAGAGAAGAGGATGAATGGATGGGTGGATGGTTGGATGAATGAAAAGGCAGCGGGGGAGCCTGGTCCCTCTGTCATTCATCCATTCATCCACCCATCCATTCATCCCCCTTCCCGTCCGCCCTTCGCGCTAACGCAGGAGAGAACCTTGTGGCCGCCCCCAACATCCTCATCTTCATGACCGATCACCAGCGCGGCGACACGGCGCTCGCCGAGCATCCGTGCCTGACGCCCAATCTGGACAAGTTTGCCCAGCAGGGCGTCACATTCACTGAGACCCACTGCCCCTCGCCCCACTGCTGCCCCTCCCGCGCCACGTTTGCCACGGGGCTCTACCCCACGCGGCACGGCGTGTGGAACAACATCTGCAACGCCCAGGCCATCAACCGTGGGCTGAAGCCCGGCGTGCGCCTGTGGAGCCAGGACCTCGCCGAGGCCGGCTACCACCTCGCCTGGAGCGGCAAGTGGCACGTGAGCGTCGAGGAAACACCTGCGAAGCGCGGCTGGCACGACGAGCTGTTCGTCAGCGGCCACAAGCCGGCCGAGCACGAGACGCAATGGCAGCACTACCAGAGGCTCGCCCAGCAGCCCGACCCGACCCAGCGCGGCGAAGGCCAGGCCCTCCGCCCCGGCTACGGCACCTACACGCTCTACGGCACCCGCGAGGACGGCAATCCCCACGACGAGAAGGTCGTGAAGCTCGCCGTCGAGGCCCTGCCCGGCCTCGCCAGGCGCGATAAGCCCTGGTGCCTCTTCGTCGGCCTCACGGGGCCGCACGACCCGTACTTCGTCCCGAAGCGCTTCCTCGACCTCTACAAGCTGGCCGACGTGCCGCTGCCGCCGAGCTTCGCCGACGGCCTGGCCGACAAGCCGCGCATCTACCGCCGCATGCGCCGCACCGTCTGGGGCCAGATGACGGAGCGCGAAATCCGCGAGGGCATCCGCCACTTTTGGGCCTACTGCACCTATCTCGACGACCTGTTCGGCAAGGTGCTCGCCGCCCTCGACGCCACGGGCCAGGCCAACGACACGCTGGTGCTCTTCACGTCCGACCACGGCGACTACTGCGGCGACCACGGCCTCTTCGCCAAAGGCATCCCCTGCTTCCGAGGAGCCTATCACGTCCCCGCCGTCATCCGCTGGCCGGCAGGCGCCCGCAAGCCGGGCTCCCGCATAGGGCAATTCGTGTCGCTCGCCGACTTCGGCCCCACGTTCACCGAACTGGCCACGGGCACGGCCCCGACCAATCTGAGCGGCGCCAGCCTCGTGCCCTTCCTCCGCGGCGAGGCCCCAGCGACGTGGCGCGACGCCCTGTTCACCCAGTGCAACGGCGTCGAGCTGTACTACACCCAGCGCTCGGCGCGGACGCGCGAATTCAAGTACGTCTTCAACGGCTTCGACGACGACGAGCTGTACGACCTGCGGACCGACCCGCACGAGATGCGCAACGTGGCCGCCGACCCCGCCTACGCCGAGACGAAGCACCAACTCGTCCGCAAGCTCTGGCAATTCGCCCACCGCGAGAACGACGCCGCGATCAACGGCTACGTCACCGTCGGCCTCGCCCCCTTCGGCCCGGCCGAGGCGTTTCGGACATGAGCGACAAGGCGGTTGAGGCGGTGCCGGATGAGCTGTGGGACGCCCTGGTCGTCGGGGCCGGGCCGGCGGGGTGCGCCGCGGCGATCCGGCTGGCGTCGGAGGGCCACCGCGTGCTGCTCCTCGACCGCCATCGCTTCCCCAGGGAGAAGGTCTGTGGGGACGGCCTGACCGTCGAGGCCGTCGCCTGCCTGGCGCGGCTGGGGGTGCAGGATGCGGTGCGCGAGGCGGCGCACGAGGTGGCGGGCCTCGTGGCCTACAGCCCGTCGAAGGTCGAGGTCGAGGTGGCCGCGCCCTTCCTCGCTCTGCGGCGCGAGCGACTCGACGCGCTCCTGGCCGAGCGGGCGGTGAAGGCGGGCGCGGTGTTCTGCCAGGGCGAGGTCCGCGACATGCAGGAGAGGCCCGACGGTACGGTTGTCGCGGCAGTCGCGGGCCGCGCGGAGCCTGCTCGGGCGCGGTTCGCGGCAATCGCCACGGGGGCGACGACGCGGCTGGCGAAGGCCCTGGGCCTCGTGGCCGGCGGCGCGCCCAGCGGCGTGGGCATTCGCTGCTACGTCCGCTCGCCGGTGGTCCTCGACCGCATGCTCACCTTCTACCCGGCCTGCCTCCTGCCCGGCTACGCCTGGGTGTTCCCGATGGGCGGCGGCGAGTACAACGTCGGCTGCGCCACGCTTGGCTCGCGGCATCGCGCCGGCAGAGACCTGAGGCAGGCGCTGACCGGCGTGCTCGCCCAGTTGCCGCTGGCGCGGGAGTTGCTGGAGCGGGCCGAGGCGATCACGCCGCCTCGCGGGGCCATGCTTCGCGGCGGCCTGGCGGGCGTCCGACGCCTCGTGGCGGGGCGGGTCGTCGCCATCGGCGAGACCATCGGCTCCACGCTCCCCTTCACCGGGGAGGGCGTCGCAATGGCCATCCGCACGGGCGAGCTGGCCGCCGATGCCATCGGCAAGGCCCTGGCCGCCGGCCGTCCGGCACTGCTGAACGACTACCCGGCCCAGGTCGAGGCGGCTCTTCGGCCACGCTACATGGCCTATCGCGCCGCCCAGGCGGCCGCCTCGGTCCCCTGGCTGAACGACTTCCTCGCCCGCCACTCCCGCGAGGGCCGCGTCCTGCGTGGCCTCTTGACGGGCGTCGTGGCCCCCGCCGCCGCCTCGCGTCGCCTCCGCCTCCTTCAGTGGGTATTCCGCACCCTCGCGCGGTTGCGCTGATTTCAAGATGATCACCCCTCCCTCCGGAAAACGCGTGATCACCTTGGCGCCGCCAGGGGCGCCTGGGCGGGCGACGTTACAGGTGCATATCTGGCAAAGGTTTATGGCACCGCATTCCCCGCAGTCGTTCGGCCTTCAAGATGATCAACCCCCCTTGCGCGCGCGTGATCACCTTGATCATCTTGGTCAGAGGGGCGAGGGGCCTCGGTTCACCTGAGCCGCTCGCGCACCTGGCGGATCTTCTCGATGGGGCACCCGGGGGGCATGACGCCGGCCGAGGTGAGGACGACGCCCCGCGTGGTGCCGGCCTCGGCGAGGTCGCGCCGGATGGTCTCGCAAATAGCGTCCACGGGTTCGAGCCACAGGATGGCGCTGGTGCCGCCAATGATGCTCGTCCTGGGGCACAGGCGGGCGCGGTCGGCGAGGGTGGTGTTGCCCACGGGCGGGCGAGTGTATGCCTCGATGGCCAGGGCCGGCAACTCGCCGATGCGGGGGAGCAGGGCCTTGAGGTGGCCGCACATGTGCAGGACGTGGTGCTTGCCGTGCTCGCGGACGAGGCGGCCGTAGTCGTCGAGGTGCCGCCAGCAGTAGCGCTCGAAGACGGCGGGCGAGAGCAGCGTGGTCGAGGTGTTTTCAACGGAGCAGATGTAGTCGTAGGCGCAGGCGGGGAGCATGGCTCGCAGGTAGCGCAGCCGCTCCTCGTGCATCAGGGCGATCAAGTCGTCCATCTCGTCGGGGAAGTCGCTGAGGAAGAAGTAGGTGGCGTCGGGGCCAAGCAGGTGCTGGATGAGGTTCATGAGGGGCGAGATGCCCATGTGGGCGAGCACGATGCCGCGGTCGCCGACCTGTCGGAGGCGCTGGGCGCCGCGGGCCAACGCGTCGGGCGCCGCCTCGAAGCGGTTGCCCTCGAACAGGTGGCGGGCGGCGCGGAGGTCGGCACGGGTCTTGATGGGGAACTCGACCGGGTGCCAGGCGCGCGAGGCGGGGTCCGAGCGCTCGATCGTGGTGAGCGTGCCGTCGGGCGTCGTCTCGCGGATGACGCGGCGGCCGTTGGCCTGCTCGACGTGGCGCTGGACGCGGTCGTTGGTGCAGGCGACGGCCACGCCGCCGCCGGCCATGTGATCGAGGTCCAGGTAGTCGGCGAGCTCCAGCTCGCCCATCGCGCGGTACTTGTCGTCCTGGAAGGCGAGGTAGGAGTCGCCGAAGACCTTCACCCAGAAGGGCAGGCGGTCCACTTCCTCGCAGCGCAGGGCGCGCTCGAAGCGTTCCTTGCGGGTCATGGGCGGCTCCTACGGCACCAGCTCGATCTCGGACACGACGATCCAGCCGCTCGCCTTCGGCTCGGAGGCGGCGCCGTGCACGCCGATCGTGAGGCTGGCGACCTCGTTGAGGTCGAGGCGGTCGTTCTCGTCCTTCGACCACGGGCCGAGCTTGAGGCGGCCGAACGCGATGTCCGCAACGGCCCACTCCGCGCTCGCCTCGGGGGCTTGCTCGGCGTAGTACTGCGAGTGGTCGCCGCGCTCCGACACCGAGACGAGCAGCCCCGCGATGCCCGCGGGCAGCTTGGCCTTGTAGACGAATCGCACGCCTCGATAGCCCTCCAACTCCACGTCCTGGAGCCGCAGGGCGGGGGTGACGTACATGTGCCGGCCGCCGGGGAAGGCGAACTCGATGCGCATCGAGGGCTGGCCGGCGGGGCCGTCCTTGGCTGGCGCCAGCCTGCACTCGGCGGCGGCGTCCTTGCCCACGCTCCACGCGGCGGGGTCGCCGCAGGCGATGGGCAGCGGCGCCGTGGGCCGGTACGCCTCGCCGGCGAAGGCCACGCGGCCCAGCTCGAGCGTCCCCTCGGCGGGGCCGTCGAGCACGAGGCCGAGCCAGACGCGCTCGAGCTGGTCTCGGCGCGGCTCGGGGTCGGAGTCCTCTGCGAACTCGGCCCGGCGGAGGCCGTCGAGCGGCAGGCGGGCCTCGGCCGCGCCATCGGTCGCGAGCGGGGCGCCGCCCACCTTGAGCCAGGCGCCGCCGTCCTTCTCGAGGACCAGCAGCGCCAGCTTCGGGCGGCTGCCCTGCGCGAGCGAGAGGCGGTACATGACGGAGACGGACTTCGCGGTCGCGGGGTCGCCCTGGGGCTTGCCCTCGAGGGCGATGAAGCGCCGCTCCTCGCCTGCCTTCGCGAAGCTCAGGCGCAGCGCCTGCCCGCCGCCCTGGCCCGCGTCGAGGACGTCGAGCGTCGCGGTCACGCCGGCCACGGGCACGACGCGCCAGGCGGCCTTGGGCCGCACGACCGCGGGATACCGCGCGCAGCCGCACGCGGCCAGGAGACCGGCCGCGATCAAACGCCACGCAATGCCTTCGGCTCTCATGGGGCGCCTCCTTTCCGATGAACCTCCCGCAGGTTTGGAACCTGCGGGAGGTTAGCGGGAATTCGTCAGCTCGATGTTGTCGAGGCAGAAAGCCGTCTTCTCATTCGCCGTGCTGCTGAAGCCCAGCCAGTCGAGCTTCTTCCAGCCGGGCTTGCCGTGGGCGAGGCCAGTGAACGCCTTCGGCGGCTGGCCGGGCAACGTCACCGTAAGATCCCAGGTCCCGGTGCCCTGCGGGCCGAGGCCGGCCGTCATCTCGAAGTGTACCCACTGCCCCACGGGCAATTCAAGCGGCGGCTGGTCCTTGACGTGGAGCTTGCCGCCCGAGACGGACATCGTGGGGCCGACGTTGTAGGGATTCGCGTCGTCGCGCCACTCGGTGAACATCACCGTCGCCGCCTCGATCCGCAGGTCGAACGCGAACTTCGTCACGCCCTCGCGGTGGTGCGGGACGTAGAAGAAGTGGGGGTTGTAGGCGTGCTGGAGGCCAGGGGCATCGAGCACCTTCAGGCTGCGCTTGCCGCCCGCGGCGGCCTCCTCGGTGACAACGAGGGCGTCGCCCTTCCTCTCGGTGAAGCACTTCGCCAGCGGTGGCGGGGCGCCGACGCGCACCGTCTCGAAGTCCTCGCGGAACGTCATCGGCGGAGGCGGGGGCGGAGGCGGGGCGAACTCGACCTTGGGATACTCGACGCTCGTGGCCAGCTTGACCCAGGCAGGGTCGCCGTAGACGCCTGCCTCCGTGTAGTCGAAGGGCTTGAAGCCGGTCT
>Ga0307380_10000643_pt1 | contig 53142 bp, 34 predicted proteins | sample UN3MG_FD_202239 | JGI IMG/M metagenome (GOLD analysis project Ga0307380, IMG submission 202239) | Soil microbial communities from Risofladan, Vaasa, Finland - UN-3 | ecosystem: Environmental > Terrestrial > Soil > Coastal area > Acid sulfate soil | place: Finland: Risofladan, Vaasa | collected... | reverse complement strand
GACGCTGACATTTGTGGGTTTTTCGACGCCATCTCCCACGAATGGCTGGCCAAGTTCGTCGAGCATCGCATCGCGGACCGGCGCGTCGTCCGCCACGTGCGTAAGTGGCTCAAGGCCGGCGTGCTGGAAGACGGGCAGTGGAGGCAGGTGGAGACGGGCACGCCCCAGGGCGGGAGTATCAGCCCGCTGCTGGCGAACGTCTATCTCCACTACGTCTTCGATCAGTGGGCGGACGGGTGGCGCAGCCGCCACGCGACGGGCGACGTCATCATCGTCCGCTACGCCGACGACTTCGTGGTGGGCTTCGAGCACCGCTCGGACGCCGAGCGCTTTCAGGCGGAGCTTGTGGAACGGTTCCGCAAGTTCGGACTGGAGCTGCATGCCGAGAAGACGCGCCTGATCGAGTTTGGCCGCCATGCGGCCAGCGACCGGTCAGCACGCGGCGACGGCAAGCCCGAGACCTTCGACTTCCTCGGCTTCACGCACGTCTGCGGGAAGACGCGGAGGGGCAAGTTCATCGTGGTTCGGCGCCCGATGGGGAAACGAATGCGGCGGACGCTGGCGGCGATCAAGGAGGTGCTTCGCAGCCGGCTCCACCATTCCATCGTCGAGGTCGGACGGTGGTTGGGGAAGGTGATGCGAGGGTGGTACCAGTACTACGCGGTGCCACTCACGTCGCCGCAACTGGGGGCGTTCCGCACCCGCGTCGGGCGGCTGTGGTATGGCGCTTTGCGCCGCCGCAGCTATAAGACCCGGATCACGTGGGAGCGGATGCACCGCCTCATCGCCTGCTGGCTGCCCGAACCGCGCATCCTGCACCCGTATCCCTGGGAGCGCCTGCGCGTCTGACCCAAGGCAAGAGCCCGGTGCGGTAGTCCCGCACGCCGGGATCTGTGCGGGGGGCCACCCGCAAGGGCAGTCCCTACCGCGACTCGGGGAGCCACTTTTTCGGGCGCGAACTAGTGCCCGGCCTGGTTTACAGCATGGCCGGCTCGAGGACAGGTTCCGGAAGCGCTGACCATCCCACTGCAAACCAATGACTTACGGCGCCGCACCCCGAGGCTAGGCTTGCCCTCGTAGGATCCGGGCGTGGCAGCCGCGGGTGAGGCGGCGCGCGGAGTCGCGCCTCGAGCACGGACGGCCGGATGGCGGGTCCGAGAGCCCCCACGCACAGAGAGCAGGATGTACCCTTTGCTGTTTGACTCGCGCCCCCCAAGGGCGCGCAGGGGCGCGAGTCAACGCCGGGGCCTGCCAGTGCCGCTAGGCATGAGGACATAAGGGTTTCTATGGCAATGACTTATGGCGTTCGCCGGTGGAGTACGGCGCGGGGTTCTTGACTCGCGCCCCCCCAGGGGGGCGCAAGGGCGCGAGTCAAAACTCACGCCTCCCGGGCGAAGGGGGCGCGACTACTTGTTGGGCGAGAGGACATAGCTCTCGACGTCCCGCCAGTGGGCGACCATGATCTCGGACTTGCGCCGAAGCTGCTCAATGAGGTCCGGGCCGAGCAGGAAGGTGTCCTCCTGCTCCGGGGTTCCGGCCGTGATGGCGCAGTCGAGGCCGCCGCCCTTGAGGAGGGCGATTAGCTCGGCGACGTTGTGCAATTCGTCCTGGGCGATCTCGTACCAGGCGGCGAAGTCGTCGTCGCCCCACTCGCTGCGCACCTTGGGAATCGCTATCGGCCCGCCGGCCAGGGCGTCGCGGTGGCGGTCGCGGAACACCTGGCCGAAGAAGAAGTTGCTGCACGAGCGGACGACGCTGGCGTAGACCCGGAGGGAGGCGGCCAACTGCCGGAAGAGCCCCTTCTCGGGAGCATCGCGGAGGCTCTCGAACGTCTTGGCGACGCCGCGAAGGGCGCCCAGCGCGCCCTGGAGCGCGCCGTCCCAGAACCAGTTGCCCTGCCAGTGCGTGTCCTTCCGCCCACCGTGAATGTCCGCGTAGTCCTGCCGCGCGCTCTCGCGGGAGACGTTGAAGATGTGGGGGAGGAAGTAGCCCTCCTCCTCGGGCGTCAGCAGGCCGGGGTTGACGACGAGGGGGCGGGTGACGTGGCGCGTGGAGACGCCTTCGTAGAACGTGCTGTGCGTGCGGGTCGCGGCGAAGGAGTGGTGGAGGCCGTGGAATGCCTCCATCGCCCTGTCGGCGCTGGCCTCGCCGGCCCAGCGCGCGGAGAGCTTGCGGACCTTCTGCATCCGCTCGAGCAGCGAGTGCGTCGGCTCGTCCAGGCATTCCACGACGGTCTCAATCATCTTCTCGACGGTGGAGAGCATCTCGCGGCCGCGGCTGTAGGGCGTCGCGAAGCTGAGGAAGCAGGTGTGGGTCTTCGGGTCGCGCAGGCGCTCGACGCCGGCCACGACCGCGAAGGGGTCGAACAGGCCGCGGGCGGGCGAGGCCACGACGTTGCCAATGTGCGTCGTCGCCGGGTCGGAGCGGGAGCCGGCGGCAAGATAGGTCCTCGGCGGGCGAATGGGGTGGAGCATGTCGTGCTCGAAGCGGCTCAGGTTGCCCCTGTAGTGGACGGCGATGTCGCCTCCGCTGCGGATGGCGCCGTCGTGCATGGCCTGGAGCACGCCGCGCATCCGCTCGCCCATCGGGCGGACCTGGCAGTCCCGCGGGCCGTTCCGCCCGGTGTAGAGGAAGTCCGACCAGCAGAATCCGCCGCCGCAATCGTTGGAGAGGAACTGGTAGACCTGGAGCTGCGGCACGTTGCGCTTCAGCTCGCCGACCATCCAGGCCAGCATGTCCAGGTATTCCGGCTGGTCGGAGCAGGGGGCGAACTCGGCCCTGGTGCTGCGGCGCGGGTGGTCCACGCGCGGGCCGCGCAGGTGCGGGAATTCGCGGAAGAACGATTCGGGCAGGAAGAAGGGCGCGCAGTCGTTGTAGAACGCCCCGAGCCCGAATTCCGCGAGCACCGCCTGCTTGGCCATCACCAGCTCGCGGTTGCGGGCCACCCAGTCCGCGGGCAGGTGCGGGGCGATCCCGGGGTGCGGGAAGACCTTGTGGAGGACGGGCATGTACGTCGAGTACTCGTGCCAGGGGCTTTCGCCGGGCGCGAGGCCGTACGCGTGCTTCTCGGCGAGATCGCTGATCTCGACGCACACGCGGCCGTAGGGCTTCAGGCGCGCCGCGAGCGCGGCGAAGTCCCGGTAGTCGCTCATGTCGGTCGCGCAGCGCCGCAGAACAAGAACCTTTTCGGACTTCGAGTCGCCGGGGAGTTCCCCGTGCCCCTTCGCAACCTGCGGCAGGCACTTGCCCTTGCCGGCTTCCCTTGCCCGCGCCATCTTCTTCCGTGGGTTCGCCGCCTTGCTCATGAGTGCCTCCTTTGCCCTGCGCGCGCCTGTCAAGCACGGCCTCCCGTGGAATGCTATGAGCTTCCGTTGCCGAAGTCAAGCAGGGGCCGTGACGATGGCTGGCCCTACGCGAAGCGATTGTGCAGCCATCGGATATCCAGCCGGCCCGCCGCATCCTCGGCCAACGCGGCGTTCGCCACGACCTCCGCAGGCGTGCGCATGCCGACGACGCAGCAGTCCACCTCGGGGGTCGAGAGGACGAAGCGGATGGCCAGCCGCGTGAGCCCCGCCGTGTCGAGGCCGGGGAAGGCGGCGCCGAGGAGTTTCTGGAGGAAGCCGCAGGTGGTCGGCCGCATCGTCGTCACGCCGATGCCGAGCGACTTGGCGAAGGGGATGATGCCCGTGGGCCGGTCCGCGTAGTTGCAGGTGGACTGGTAGATCAGGTTGTAGGCGATCATCAGCACGTCGAAGCGGCCGGTTCGCAGGAGCCGCTCGAGGCCGCCCGAGGGCCCCTCTGCCGTGATGCCGCGGAAGCGGCACAGCCCCTTCGCCCGCATCTCGTCCACCCAATCGAGCACGCCAGAGGCCAGGATGCGGTCGGCAAACTCGTCGTCGAAGTAGCCGCCGTGGAACTGGAGGACGTCCACGCGGTCGGTCCTCAGCCTGTCCAGGCTGGCTCGCAAGGCATCGGTTCGTTGCTCTGGGGTCAGGCCCTCGCGGAACGAGTACTTCGACGCGAGTACCACGCGGTCGCGCAGGCCATCAAGCGCTTCGCCGAAGATCCGCTCCGAGCGGCCGTCGCCGTAGCCGGGGGCGGTGTCGAAGTAATTGACCCCGCGAGCGACGGCCTCGCGGACGGCGGCGACGCCTGTGGAGCGGAAGGCATCGCTGTCGCGGTCGTCGTGGCTGAGATAGTCGGGGATGCCCATCGGGGCTCCGCCGAAGCCGAGGCACGAGACCTCCAGCCCTGTCGTGCCCAGCGCCCGGTACTCCATGTCCTGCCTCCTGAGCGGAGACGTAGGAGCTCCATGGTTGGCCTGTGCGCGCCTCATGGTGCGGCGGCGGCGGCGTAGACTGCGCGCGCGCGGCGATAGGTGGCCAGGACGGGCTCGAAGGGCTTCGGGTCCTTGGCCGCCGCCTGCTTCTTCTCGGTCGCGGCGATCAACTCGTCGAGCCAGCGGACATAGAACTGTGCGGCCTCGCGGTCGCGCGGCTTCTCGCCGCCCACGGTGACGTAGAAGGGGCTGGTGTGCGCGAAGCGGATGACCGCGCCGCGCACCGGCTCGAAGGCCCGCACGCCAATCCACGTGCTGCGTTCGAGGCTTAGCGTGTGGCGGGCCGCGATGCGACGCGGCTCGTCGGGCGCGGGCCGGAACGTCGCCACCACCTCGCCGCCGACAACCACCTCCGCCTTCTCCAGCGGGTCGCGGCCGAGCACCTCGAGCTCCAGGGCGCCCTCGAACTTCGCACCCTGGGCCACCTCGAATCGCGCTCCAGCCAGCTTGCCGTTCACTTTGGCGAACAGCATTGGGCCATTCGTCACGAAGTTGCGTCCCTGGCGGAGGCCCTCGAACCAGGCGTCGTAGGCGAAGCGGTCGAGTTGCACGTAGGCGCGGTTGTAGCCGAGCGGGTTCGCCAGCACGCCCGAGGCGGAGCCGGCGGAGGCGGGTATCTGGTAGCCCAGATTCAGATACCGATAGTAGAGGTCAAGCACGTTCAGGGCGAAGCCGAGCGGGCCGGCGGGGTAGCGGGCACGGTCGCGGGGCCTGCCCCACGCCTCGCCCTCCAGAAGCCCTGCCCGGTGGAAATGGTTGCACGCGATGCCGATCGTGTCCACCCGCCCCAGGGCCACGTGCACGGGGGCCTCCCACCAGAAGGGCTTCTCGACCTCGATGACCGCCTTCTGCTCGATGGCCCGCTCGTGGTAGGCGAAGCCGCTGGGGCAGTCGCGGGTCACGCCCTCGATGACGATGGGCTGGGCGAGGTTGAAGAGCAGGATGGCGCCGCCGGCCCGCTCGTCCTCCTGGGCCAGGGTGTGGAAGCAGCGCGGCTTGGGTGAGGCCGCGCCGTCGTCGGCCACCTCGACGAGGTAGGGCTGCCGGACAGCAACGTGGCTCCGGTTCCAGTGCGTGAGGACAGGCGCGAGATTGAGGTCGTCGGCGCGGAGGAGCAGCGGCATGTCGGCCACGGGCCGGTGCACGTGGAGGTCGCCGCTGTACCAGCCCCGCTCGTTCATGTCGATCCAGCGCGCGAGCTGGACGGGGAGCTGGACCGCCTGCCCGTCGTTGACCGTTAGCTCGGTCGTGAAGGGCACGTACTCCGGGCCGCGCTCGATTCGGAGCGAGACCTTGCCCACGGGCACGTCCACCGCGAACTGCCCAGGGCAGCAGAAGTGCGGGTCGCGCTCGAAGCGCGGCAGCCCCGGGGCGTAGACAGGCTTCCCCTCCGCCATCAGGTGCACGCGGCAGGGGAGGTGGCCGCCTCCCGCCTCGGTGATGGTCACCTCCAGGCGCCCCTGCGGCCGTTCCGCACTCGCCGCCGAGCACGCCAGCAGCACGAACGCCAGCCCCGCGAAACAAGCCCAATGCATCATCTGAGGGCCTCCAAGCGCTCCAGTCCTTTCGCCTCGAGCACACCGCCGCTACTTGGTCGGCGCGAAGCAAACGGTTCGGCCATCACTGAGGGAGAGCAGGATCCGCCCCTGGTGGTCGGAGGCCAGGCCGCCTTTGACGGCTGGCGCGGGGAGCTTCTCCTCCCAGAGCAAGGAGCCATCCTGAAGGCGGATGGCCGCCAGGAATGCCTGCGAGCCTTCCTGGCCTGCGGCCAGGAGCAGGTTGGGCGCGACGATGAAGGCGTTGAACTTCCGCCCCTGCGGCAGATGCCACGCGGTCTGGCGCGGCGGCGTGGCGTCCCCCTTCAGCCGCAGCCGCCAGTTGGGCGGGGGCGCCGCGGCGCCTTGCTTGAGCGGCCGAAGCATCGCGAGCGCGGCCTGGCGGCTCCCCTCGTAGAGCACCTGGTAGCTGAGGGTCCTGCCATCGGGGAGATCGTGCTCCAGCGGCGTGAACTGCCCGTACTCGGGATAGTAGGCGTAGTAGGCCGTGGCGGTGCGCGAGCCGATCTGGTGCTGGGGGTCGTTGAGGCACTTGCCGGTCTTCAGATCGTAGCGCGCCGTCGCGTAGACGGTCCCTGCGGGGAATCGAAGCTCGTTCCCATCGAGATACAGCTCGCCCTGGAGGCTGATGCCGCTCTTCACCGAGGGGGAGAGCGTGCCCGAGGAGTCGTTGCACCAGAGGAGCTTGCCGGTCGTGGCATCGAGGGCGTAGACGTGTGTGCCATCGTAGTTGGCGATGCCCGCCGCGGCGTAGACCACACCGTCGCGCACGACGACCCCGCCGGCCACGGGCCACGTGGAGATGAGCTTGCCGAGCACGGGGATCCACCGCTCGGCCGGCGCGGCGCGGAAGGCCCAGAGGCGGCGGCCCGTGGCCGCCTCGAAGGCGTAGACGCGGCCATCGGCGGAGCCGGCATAGACGCGCCCCTCCCAGATGGCTGGGGCCACATAGATCGGCCCAGCCGTGAATGCCTGCCAGCGCACCTGGCCGGCGGCGGCGTCGAGGGCGCGGAGCGCCCCGTTCTCGTAGCCGACGAAGGCCAGCCCGCCAGCCGTGACGGGCGCGGTGGCGCGGCCGGCGTCGGGCAGCGCGGCGGTCCACTGCGGCTTCACCTTGTCGGGCATCGCAATGGGCGTGACGCACCGGCGCTGATTGTCGCCCATCCAGGACGGCCAGTCGCCGGGCTCGACGGGCAGCTTCCGGACAGCCTTCGGATCGCCCTCGCCCGGCTCGAGGCGCGAGGCGTCGGCTCCAGGCCGGAAGTTGAAGCCGCCCGCGGGGGCCAGGCCCACGTGGCCGTAGAACGACAGCGGGCAGCCGCACATCCACGGCCCCCAGTAGAGCATGCCGTTGGCGATCACCACGCCGTCCTGGCACGGGGGCCGCATGGGGGCGATATGCTGCGCCGTGTTGTCCGCCGTGTTGATCCACATCGTCCCCTCCGCCGCGCGGTAGAACACGCTGTCCACGCTCCCGGTCGCGCGGGTGCACGAGCGGCGATTGGGCATCGGGGCCACGACCTGCCAGGTGTCGTAGGTGAGCTTCCCGCCGCCCGGCCCGATGGCATAGAAACCATCGGCGCGCAGCACGAGGTGCAGATTGCCGTCCCGTCGCTGCCAGACGAGCTTGCCGTCGCTCGCCGACGCCACCACCAGGTTCGGCCGCTGGGAGCCGGCGAAGTAGACGTACTTGTCGTCGCACTTGAGGTACGAGGTGGTCGAGTAGCCCTGCCCCGGATTCTGGGCGCGGCCGGTGGGGGCGATCGCGGCCAGGAGGTTGGCGTCCGAGTTCCTCCACAGCACCTTGCCCGAGTTCGCGTCGAGGCACGCGAGGAATCTGCCCGGGCAGTAGTAGTAGATGCGAGCGTCCTTCATGGCCACGCCGCGGCCATCCACGTAGCCCTGCTCGCTGTGATCCCAGAGCACCTTCTTGCTCTGCGGGTCAATGGCGACGAAGGTGCGTCCGAAAGCAAAACTGGTCTTCGGGTTCTTGTAGTCGTGCCCTTCCCACATGCTCCATGGCCAGTGCCCGAGGCCGGCGGATTGCGAGGGAACGGTCTTCGGCTGGACCTCGGCGCCGCCGACGAGGGCGTAGAGGACGGCGCGGCCGTCCCCGCGGCTCTCCAGCGACATCCATTTCCACACCTTGCCGTCGCCGAGCCCGTCGCGCACCACGATCTGGTCCTTGAGCTCGCCTGTCCGGGCATCGAGGAGCTTGCACGACTCGTCGTCGCCGAGATACAGGGTGTCGGGCGTGGCAATCATCGTGTTGCGGTGGATGCAGAAGCCCTCGCGCAGCGGCCGCCGCCAGAGGATCGCGCCGTTGTAGCCGTTGATGCCCATCAGCGTGTTCAGCACGGCGTTCTGGTTCGCGCGGTGGGCGATGTGGCCGAAGGCCTTGAACACCCGCCCGCCGGCTGCCACGGTGACCTCGGGCATGGGGCTGAACACCGGCTCGGCCAGGAACTGCGTGAGATAGGGCGCCCGCGCGACCTGGTCACGCGACTGCGGATTGTTGTCCGGCCCGTGGAACGGCTGGCTCCAGGCATCAATGCCCGCCGGGAACGGCTTGGGGATCTCCTCCTCGCCCACGAGCGCTTTGCCCTCGGGGTGGAGCACCCGGAGCAGCTCGGCCTGCGGCACCTTGCCCTGGGCGGCCGGCGCGACCCAGACGGCGCCCGCAAGGTTGTCGGCCAGGTGGATTCGCTCCCAGGGACCGCGGTCGGCGAAGACCCGCTTCCCCAGCAGCCCGGCCTTCTCCGCCGCCCGCCGCACGGCAAGCTCCTCGGCCGCGCTGGGCGTCTGGAAGTACACCGTCAGCTCGGCGCCCGCGGCCAGGTCCACCACCAGGGCCGGCTCGTCGGCCTTCGGCAGGCCCAGGACGACGCAGATGCCCTTCTGGAGGCCGGCCCTGCGCAGAATCTCCTTTGCCTCAGCTCCGGCGCGCGCGGGGGCCGCGGCCAAAAGAAGGGCGACCAACCCAACTGTCCACAAGCGGGCGACTGCTGGCATGACGCAGCCTCCTTTCCCTGGCACAGGGATCCCGATCGTCAGTGAGCTCCCCACTCTGCCACGATACCCGGGTCGCGCGAGCCTGTCAATCCCAGCTCGGACGGCCCGGAGCTCCGTCACGACGGCATCGCCTATCTCGTCGAGCGTGTTGCCTCGGGGCCATCCATGTCCAGTCCCGTGCCCACGATCCACCTGACCACGTCGCAGTGCCGCTCGACCTGGGTCTCGATGGTGAACTGGTCCACACGCCGCACGTGAGGCCGCCCTGCGGCGGCTTCGGCCTTCTGAGGCGTGGTCATGCGGATGGCGACGGTCATCGGGAGCGAGGGGCGGAAGGGCTGGCACTCGCCGGCGCGGAGCTTGCGAATGGCCTGCGCCACCTTCTCGGCAGTGAGCCGGCGAGCCGACGCCGCGTCGGGCCCTTCGCACGCGTCGGGGCTCGTGGCGTGCTTGACGCAGGCGGCGACGATGCCCGGGAACATGCCCTCCGCCTCCCGGCACGCGGCCTCGTCGCCTTGCGCGAAGACCACGGGGATGCCCCAGTGCCCCGCGAAGCAGGCCTCGATGCCCATCTCGCCGACGCTCTGCCCGTTGATCCGGAAGTCCGCCCAGTCGAGCATCCACGTGTGAGGCAGGAACGCGCCGGCCGTGCCGGCCCTGGCATGGTGCCCCGGCACCATGAAGCCGTCAACGGTCTCATCGAGGCCGGGCAGCCAGCGGAACTCTCCATCCTGGACGCCGCGGCTCTTCTCCAGGTACGTCACGCGGGGGTCGGACAGCATCTCGGCCATGCGGATGTTGCCCCCGCCGTGATGGGTGTCGCACACGATCACCTCGTCCACGCCGGCGTCGAGGGCGGCCGCGACGGCGGAGTTGATGTCCGCCATCAGGAGCCTTCGCCCCTCTTCGGCGATCTGCTCTCTGACGCCCGGCTCCCAGAACCAGACGTGTTCGCGCGTGAAGATGCCGCTCACGCCTTCCATGTCCCAGAGCATGAAGACCTTCAATGGCCTGCTCCTTGCCAGGGGGGTCTACCAGCGCAGGCAGCGTGCCAGCTCGCGCGAGCGGAATTCGCTCCGAGGCATCTGGCGCCCTTCACTTCAGCAGCCGGAGGATGCGGTCCTTGACCTCGGTCCGGAGCTTCTGAAAGACGCTGGCGTTGGTCACCCTCTCCTGGGTGTTGTCTATGCCGCCGACGTCCTTGAGGTCGGCCATGGCGACGCAGCGGCGGGGAAGCTCCTCATCGAGGAACTTCAGGTCCTCGACCGACTTTCTCGTGCGGGCGTGGAACTTGAGGGTCTCGATGTACTTGCGGTCGTCAATGCCCTCGCGTCCGATGGCGGCGCGGACCGAGGCGAGGACCGGGCCGCGGGTGTTGTAGCGGCTCGCGCGCTCGTCGGGCATCACGTAGTGCATCGTCCAGCTCGGCTCGTCGAAGTTGCCCGAGTAGTTGGCCCAGAGCAGCGATGCCTCGTTCTTCATCACGTAGCTGCCGAAGCCCTGGGCGTAGCGGGCCTGGGGGCTGACGCGGTTGATGCCCTTGTAGTTCCAGCACTCGCCGCCGAAGCGGTCCTGGATGGCGCGCGACTCGGGGTCGTAGACGTTGGCGCCGATGACGTGGAAGTTGAGGAGCGGCTCCCGCTCGCCCGATGCGGCCAGGGCCTTGTACTCCTTGCCGTGGTCGCCCGGGCGCGACTTGCCGGCCAGCGTCCTGCCCGACGACTGGTACAGCCGCGTGTAGCCCACGTGCCACTCGGTCATGTACACGCGGCTTCTCGGGGAGATCGCGTGGACGTAGGGCATGGCCTGGATGATGTGCCTGACGGCCTCCTGGTCCATCAGGGCCTCGTCGTAGGGGTTGATGACGAACTCGGGCCAGGCGTGCTTCTCTTCCGCCTCCTTGAGGGCGCGCAGGATGTGGGCGAAGCCTTTCTTGCCCTCCTCGGTCTGGATGGGCTGGCATCCCGCCCCCTTCAGGACATTGTTGAACTGCCCGACGTTGCCCGAGGCCCCCCAGTTCCAGAAGGCCACCTGGCCCATTCCGTGCTTCCTGAGCAGTTTCATGGTCGTGTCGAATTTCCTGAACTTCTCGTGGCCCTCATCCACCTTGAGGGTTTCCATGGCGCCGGTGAAGGGGATTTCGTTGCCCTTGTTGAAGAAGCCACCGGCGATGTTGTAGCCATAGCGGCTGTCCATCTCGATCATCTCTTCGTAGTAGCCCACGAAGCCGGCCGCCCAGATGTTGAACGTCACCCGGAAGCAGCCGGCGTGGAAGTTGTTCGTCTTGAGTGCGAACGGCAGAACCTCGACCGCCACATCAATGGTTCGGGCGACCTTCCCGTCGGCCTTGACGTGGATCTGGCCGGTGTAGGCGCCGGGCTTGGCCTCGGCCGGGACGTGCACGTCCACCCAGTAGGTCATCGTGTAGTTCGGCGGGAACTTCCATTGGTTGTCGGGGGTCTTGAGCAGGACGACCTGCTGCATCTCCTTCGCCCACTTGCCGCGGCCCTTGTAGAGGTCGGAATCCCAGGCGAGGCAAAGGCGGTTGGCGGTGTCGGCCTTAGCAATGGTTCCGCCGCTGCCGGTGAGGTCGGTTGTCTCGACGGCTACGACCTTGGGCGCGTCGAGCGCGCGAACGGCGATGGCGAACGGCTCGCTCTCGCCCTTGGCCGCGAACAACGCCATGGACTTGAACTGTCGCTCGGCCGGCGTCGGCACTCGCGAGGGCAGGGTTTCACCGATGTAGTCCACGGGGAAGACCACGATGCCGGCGGTGCGCTCGGCCTCTGTAAGGCCCTCCGGCAGGCCGCCCTGGTTGCCCGCGTCGTGCGTGGCGCGGAAGTCCGGCCAGTGACGCTCAAGGAATCGCTGGGTTGCTTTGGCGTCGAGCTCTTCCGCCCTCCGCCAATCGGGCACGAAGGCATCGGTCCCGAAGTGCTTCTCGTCCGGGCTCCAGGTCGCCTTCGCCGGCCGATCCTGTCCCGCGGCTGCCGAGGCGCACAGCACCGACCCGACCAGAGCCACGATCAACACCTGACCGCTTCTCATCTCAGTTGCCTCTGCTGGGAGGCCCTCCGTTCCTGGCACCCGCCAGGAGCAGCGCGCCGCGGCCGCCCCCGGCAATATTGCCATAGGGCAGGCGGGCGATCAAGTGGATGTCGCGGCGGATGGCTTCCTCGATGAGCGAGAGGATGTGGCGCCTACTCCTTTCCTGTGTCCTTGCCCAGGTAGTCTTTCAGGCTGATCAGCTTGGGGGGGGGGTCTTGTCGTTCTCGATCGCGGCAAGAACCTCCATGAGTTTGTCGTGCTGTGGCTTCATCTTGCGCAATTCCACTTCCAGTGCCTTCAGCTCGGGCAGCACGGACTTGGCCGCCCCGCGGTACTCCTTCAGGACATCCAGGGCCTCCAGGATGATGTATCCTCTGCCCCAGTCGCGCAGGTTGAGCATCATCATCGTCAAGGGGATGCCTTCCTCGATGCGAAGCCGTGCCATCGCGCGAATCAGCGGCTCCGACGAAGGGCCCCCCAAGCAACAGCAGACCGACCACCGTGAGGATTGCGCGTTGCCGAATAGAGCGGTACCGTAAGAAGCTCCTCACTTTCCTTCCATCTTTCCCAGCCTGCGGGTCAGGTGTCATTTCCTCTTCTCCCGAGGCGCCTTGGTCGTGTCGTTGTAGGCCTCGAATTCGCTGATGCAGGGGTTCCCATTGTCTGTCCTCACGACCAGCAACCGCACCTTTCGTATGGTCCGACTGACGATCGGAGCGATGAAGTCGGGGCCGATGGCCCGGCCGTTGAAGCACCCCACCCACCGGGAAGTCCTGTCGCTCCAGAGCTCGATGACATAGCGGATGACCGAGGAGGACGTGTCCTCTTTGATCCTGAATTCGTTGACGGTCGTGGGCTTGCCGAAATCAAGCTCGAGCCACTGGTCTGTGGACGCGGCGGCCTTCCAGAAGGTAGCCGCTTTCCGGTCGGTGGCCCTGGACGCCTCGTTGCCGGGCTCCTGCGAGGACGCCGTTGCCTTGGCCTTGGCGGCCAGATTCGGCGTGCTGCAGGCGTCGCTGAGGTTCTTGACCAAACAATCAACGAACTTTGACCTCTTCTCCTTCTCGGGGTCCATCACCCTCATGAGGACCTCTCCCTCCGAGAGATAGAAGCGGCATTTCTCCCACGTCACTTCATTCCAATCCGTCGTGTTGATGATTTCACATCTGGGCAATCGGATAGGGCGCTTGGCCTTGCCGTTCAGGACGCAATTCTCCATGCGAATACCCCTGTTAGGGTTTCCGTCGGAGGCATAACAGCAAAGCAGAAAACCGGGGCCATCGGTGTCGTGGAACAGGCAGTTCCGCATGGTCATGCGGTCGCAGTTGCCCTCGAAGTCGAATGCCTCACCATCCCCGCTGCCCTGTCCGATGTCAATAAAGCCCCATTCGCTATCCTCAAAGACCCAATTCCTGCAACGGAAGAACATTGCCCCGGCCACGCCGTTGAAGGCCCGGAACCCCCGGCCAATATCGTGCGTGACGCAATTCCGCACGGCCCCGCGGTCCACCCCGCGTATCCCCAATTGCCATTGATAGCCTTCTTCAAACAGGCAGCCTTCGAAGGTCATGTTCCCGAAGTTGTAGATAAAGGACGCATTCTTGTTGAAGTTGTCCGGGCTGTTGGTCCAGACGCCGGAGGCCAGTCTGCGGAACACGCAATTCCTGATCGTGATGTCGGCCAGCACGATCTTGTTGTCGCGCTCGTGCGAGAAGAAGCAGATGCCCAGGCCGATCTTGCGCCTGGGATAATCCTCGTAATGCTGGTACAGCAGCGAATCGTGGAAATAGCAGTCCTCGATCCAGATGAATCGCCGCGTCGGGGAACCGTCGGAGTACTCCCCGTAGATGCCGGTCATGCAGTTGGCGAACTCGATCCCGACGATCTTGTAGCCTGCCTGATCGGCCAAGTGGACGCCAAACAGGTCCTTCCTGTAGTCCTGCCGGTCAATCACGGGCTTCTTGCCCTCACCATACGAGCCGATGGTGACGGGGTTCCTGGGTGTTCCGCTTCCCTTGGGGTGGAGCTCCTCATTCCACGTGTCGCCGCACTTCAGGAGGATGCGATCGCCGGGAATGTAGTCGGTCGAGGCCCGCGCCAGAGTCTTCCACGGCCCGCGTGTTCCCTCGGGTGTCGGGGCCTCCCCGGTCCAACTGTCGTTGCCTGAGGATTGGCTCACGTGGAAGGTCGCTGGCGTTGTTCGCTTGGGTGCGGTGGCGCTCTTCACGGGCTCTACCGCCTTCGCGGCCCCGGCGGATGCAGCGCCAGCCGCCATCACCAGCAGGAAGACACTCAGATTCCTCAAGGCTTCCTCCTCATTTCGCCTCGGAAGGACCCGTCGGGTTGGCTGGGGCCTTCGGGCCGCCGAGCAGTTCCACTATTGCCTTGCCCATGCCGTCGCCGATCAGGTAGTGCGTCTCCGCATTGCCGCACCAATGATACCGGAACTTGTGCGGCGAGACATCCCCGTCCAGGAAGAACCCCCGGGTCTCGACGTATCGAACAGTGTCTTTGAACTCGTCGCACTGGGCCACGGTGGCTTGTGCCTTCATGATCATCAGCCGGCGATCGATAGTCTGCCCCCATCCCCCGAAGCCGCTGCCGCCGATCATGAACGGCAGCTTCGGCACCCCGAGGTCCTTGCGGACGTCGCGGATGAAGTTGGCCAGGTTCCTCTCGTATTCCTGGGAGTCCTTCATGCTGCACCCGTCGTTCCAGCCCTGGTGCCAGCCGAAACCGACGATCTCATATCCCTTGCCATCATAGCTCGGGAAATCCGTCTTGAGCTCATCGAGCTTCTTCTTCACGCTGGCGATCATGTTCTGGTACTGGTCACCGACCGTGCCGCCGGAGCTGGGCGGCCGCCAGGGACCGGCGAGACTCGTGCCGCCCGGCCCGAACTTGATCAGCAGCACCTGGTCGTCGAGGTAGTCGCCGACGGCCCAGCCGAAGCCAAGCTCGGGACCGATGCAGCCCTTTGCCGCGAATCCGCCGACGGCCAACGGGCCCTTCGCCTCGTAGTACGACACCCAAACGTCATCGCGCACGATCCACTTCCCATCCTTGTCCAGAAGGTGGCTGTAGCGGGCTGCGGAGGCCGGGTCCTTGGACAGGGTTTCCAGCGTTCCCTTCTGTGGCCCCGCGATGACCCCGTGCCCCTCCATATTCGACTGCCCGGCCAGGATGAAGACCTTCAGCAGCCCGCTCTTCGCCGGCACAGATGCCGCCCGTGCAGATCCAGCGTGCGCACACCCAACCTGCAACAGCGGCACCAGAACGGTAGCGATCGTGATCGCCACGTGCCGACCGACTCTTCCCAATCTCATCTGTCTCCTCCTCCGTGGCCACCCACCCGCGGTCTCACCGCTGCACGGACGACTTGCCCTTGCAGTCCTCGCCGTGGAAGCTCCGCAGCACCGACTGCTGCCAGCTCTCCAACTCCGCCTTCATCCGGTTGACGATCTCCGGGTGCTTGGTGGCCAGGTCGGTGCGCTCCGATGGGTCAACCGTCAGGTCGTAAAGCTCCCACTGGTTGGGAGCGCTCTTGACGAGCTTGTAGCGGTTGTCGTTCCAGGCCGAAGGGCCGGAATCCGTGTCCATGGTTTGCCTGCTGTCGTCGTACTGCCAGAAGCCGATGGGGCGCGGCCTTTCCTTCATCTCCCCGTCCAGGAGGGGCACCAGGCTGATCCCGTCGAGCGGTTCCACCTGGTTGGGGACCCTTAGCTTCAGGATGTCCACGATGGTCGGGTAGATGTCACTGGTGCAGGCAGCCACCTCGGTTACGAAGGGCCGCCTGATCCGCGCGGGCCACTCGACGAGGCCGGGCACGCGGATGCCGCCCTCCCACACGTCGCCCTTGCGGCCGCGGAATGGACCGTTCGAGCCATGGGCGGACGGGGCGGCGGGGTCGAACCATGCGCCGTTGTCGCTACAGAACCAGAGCAGCGTGTTATCGGCGATGCCCAGCTTGCGCAACCCGCTACGCAGGGTGCCCATGCTGCGATCGATCCCTACGATCTCGCCATAGTACGGCGAGCCGCCGGCCGCCTTGAGATCCTCGGGCATCGGCTTGTGCGGAGCGTGCGGATTGCCGAACCAGATGACCGCAAGGAAAGGCTTGCTCTGGCCCGCAACATCACCGATGAACTTCAGGGCCTCGCCGACGATGGCGTCCGAGCCGTCGCCGGGGACTTTCACGCTCTCGCCATTGTGGCTGAAGGTCCAGTCCCTGTCGAACCAGTTGGAGACCGAGAACCACTCGTCGAAGCCAAAGCGGCCGGGACCGAGCGGGTCGGAGGCGGCAATCGGTTTGCCGTAGCCGGCCACCCCGTTCAGATGCCATTTCCCGAAATGCCCGGTGGCATAGCCAGCCCTCTTCACGGCCTGCGCGATGGTGACTTCCTGCGCTCGCAGGGGCATGCCCGGCCAGAAGCATCCCATGCGGTTGGGATGGCGGCCCGTCATCACGCTGGCCCGCGTGGGCGAGCAACTCGGGTGCGCGGCGTAGAAGCGGTCGAACCGCACGCCCGCGGCGGCCATGGCGTCCAGAGCGGGCGTCTGGATCTGCTTCAGGCCGTTGTAGCTCACGTCGCCCCAGCCCTGGTCATCGGTCATGCACAGGATGATGTTCGGGTTCCCGGAGCGCACGTCAGGGCGGAGCGCTGTCCCGGCGCAGCCGCTCACCCCCAAGGCCAACGTCGCGGTGCCGCTCTTGAGGAACTCACGGCGATTCATGGAGAGTGTCCTTCCCCTTCTCACCAACCTGGCCGCCTCGGGCGAAGCCGACACCACCGGGCAACAGCGCAGCCAGCGCCACTGCCGCCGGGCCTTCCTGCTTTTCCTTGATCTCAAACAGATTGCCGTCGGCGTCCTTGATGAACGTGATTAGCGACTCGCCTTTGGGAACGCGGATGATCTCAACCTGGACTTTCTCGCATCTCCGCAAGAACTCAGGCAGGTTCTCCACCGCGATACAAGCGTGTTCGATGTGTCCTGCCGGCGTGGGCGCCGCGCGGCAAACAAACACTTCGAAGTGAGCCGCCCCCCCGGTGTAGTTGATGACCGTCAACTCGTGGCCGATGCCAAAAATCGCTCGGGAAATCTCCGCTGCCAGGACCTTGGGCTCGGCCTTCTTCAAGCCAAGCAAGTCAACGTAGAACCCGTCTGCCCTATCCTCAGAACTGGACGTGAGCGCCACGTGCAACAAGTCCATTTCGCTTCTCCAGACTGCTGCCTACTCATTGGGCCTGATCACGACTTTCAGCGACTCTTCCCCTCCCAGGACAAGTCGGAAGCCTTTCGCCGCCTCGCGTAGCGGCAGGGTGTGTGTGATCATGTCGTCCACCACGATTCTGCCCGATGCGATCAGTTGCAGCGATTCTTCCCAATCCGGCGGGCCGCAATAATACGACGTGAGAATTGTAATCTCTTTCCGCCAGAAGTCGTTCAAGGGCACGACGACGGCCTTGTCCGGACCGGGAACGGCAAAGACAACGACCGTCCCTCCTTGATCTACGCACTTCCAGGCGTCTTCCACCGCAGACATGGCAGACGTGCACAAGATCACCACGTCAGCCAACCTTCCTGTTTCTGCGACCAGGCGCTCCGCGACGTTCTCGGCGGCGTTGACGGTAATCGCTGCACCGAACTTCTGTGCAAAGGCCAGCCGGTTGGGATTGATATCGGACGCAATGACTCGGGCGTTTCGCGCATGAGCCAGCTTCACGTGAAGCAATCCGGACATGCCACAGCCCAGGACCATCACGCTCTTGCCTTCTCCCAGGTTGGCCAGCCGTTGAGCCCTGACGGCGCAGGCCAGCGGTTCGACAAACGTGCTCTGATCGTAGGTGACGTTGTCCGGCAGCAGAAGTGTTCCGTTTTCCACGAGGAGCTCGGGTACCAACACATATTCCGCAAATGCGCCGGGCAGCCTTTCTTTGACGGCTGAGCACTGAGGATAGTGACCTTCTCTGCAATAGTGGCATTTCAGGCACGGCACCTTTGGTGCGATGAATACCCGATCGCCCGGTTTGTATCTTGTCAGGGAGTCCCCAACTTCGACGACCTCCGCGCCGAGCTCGTGGCCTTGCACGAGGGGTGCCCTGGGCAACCGATACCATTCAACGATATCGCTTCCGCAGATGCCGCACGACATCACCTTAGCCAACATTTCCTTCGGGCCGGGCTTCGGAGTGGGCACCTCTTCGATGCGAATATCCCGGTTGTTGTACCACATAGACACTTTCACCTGCTGCACTCCTCAAGGGCTGAAGTCACGTGGTACCGCGCGTCCGACACGCCGACACGGGCGAGCCTCGCCATTGCCCGCATCGTACGCTGAGGGGCCTGCGCTGTCAAGAGCCTTCACCCTCGCCGCTCCGCCGCCGTAAGTCCGTAGGATGTCCCTCGAACCTGTCCTTGCTGAAGAGGATGAGCCTGCCATTCTGGACGGGGGCCGAGACGCGGCCTTGATCGCCCAGGACGCGCAGGATACCATAGCAGCGGAAAGCTCGTGGAGGACGCTTCGTGGACGTCATCGCGCCGCGGATCACGACCGACCGGTCGGTCGCCACCCACAGCCTGGAGGCCATCGTCGCCGGCGTGTGCCGGGCGGGGATGGGCGATGAGGAGAAGGCTATTGCCCTGTATGAGTACACCCGCCGCGTGATGTTCCACTATCGCGAGCGGAGCGAGCGGGTCGACGAGCATTTCGACCTCGACCCGCTCCGCCTCATCAACACCTACGGCTACAGCTTCTGCACGCAGCAGATGATGGTGCTCGTCGCCCTCTGGCAGGCGGCGGGGATCGAGAGCAGGATCTGGGGCATGCCCGGCCACGGCACCGCCCAGGCGTTCTACGGCGGCAAGCACCACTGGTTCGACCCCCTCATCGGCGCCTACGTCCGCAGCCGGACCGACGGCACCGTCGCCAGCCTGGCCGAGATCGCCGAGGACCCGACCGTCCTGACCCAGGCCGCCGCCGAGGGGCGCGCGGCGCCCACCTTCCTCCCCTGCGGCCGGGTCTTCTACGAGGACGTCGCGCGGCTCGTGCCCCGCATGGCGGCCTATATCGCCGAGTGCAGACGCCTGGGCGACGACATGGGCTTCATCGCCGCACGGGCCGGGCAATCCAAGCCCACCTGGAACCCGCGTCAACCCCTCTACCAGCCCGACTGGTCGCTCCGGGTCGGCGAGCGGGTGGTCTTCCTGTGGGACAACCTGGAGGGCGAGTACAACTGCATCGGCGTGAACCCCGAGCACCTCCCGCCCCACCACTGGTGTGGCGTCGAGGTGGACAGGCGGGACAGGCTCAACTACCCCTGCTGGAAGCCCTACGCCAAGACCATCAATGGGGTTCGCACCTGCCGCTACCACGCCAACGGCCTCCATGTGTTTGCCCCGAAGTTCCGCGACGAGTGGTTCAAGCGCGGCTTCGAGGCGAGCAGCCTCGAGTGGCACTGCTGGAAGCGGGGCATGCCGAAGCTTCGCCTCAAGAAGCGCAGACGGGCGGCCGACCTCATCTACAAGATGAGCACGCCGCACGTCTACACCAGCGCGACCCTGGCCGCCGAGTTTCGCCGCGCCGCCCGCGACGACGTGAGCCGCCTCCACGTCTCGTGCGACGGCGGGGCGACCTGGGTGAAGGTCTGGGACGCGAAGGCAGGGCGGCCCGGCAAGGTCGAGGCGGAGGTGGAACTGAGGGACCACGTGCGGGGGATGCGGGACTTCTGGGTGCGCGCCCAGTGCCGCACGCGCGGGGAGCCCGACAAGGCGGGGCTCGACTCTCTGTCGGTTCGGGCCGTCTTCCAGCACAACATGTTCGCCCGCCCCTACTTGGTGCCCGGGCGAAACCGCGTGACCGTCCGCGTCGCCAACCCGGAAGTGCTGCCGCGCCTGGGGCTCGACGTGACCTATGCCTGGCGGGAGGGGCGGGCCGCCCGGTCGCACACCGAGCGCATCACCGAGTCGCCCGCAACCTTCACCATCCACGTCGGCGGAAGGGCCATGCCGCGGATGCGGCGACTGGAGATGAAGGTGGGGAAAGGGGAACCAACATGACCGGGCAATTGGGCGATGGCTATGCCACGGAGCTTCGATTGCGAGGCCACGCGGTGCTTCCTGCACCCCGTCGAGTGGAGTTGGGGGAGGGGGGAGTCAGCGTTTCTTCGTGGGAATGGGGGCTTCGGCTGGCAGGCGTCGCCGAGGACGACATCGCCGTCCGCACCTTCCTTGCCGCGGCGGAGCGGCACTACGACAAGTTCAAGATCGGCGAACGCAAGCTCAACTACATCGAGCTTGCCATCCGGCCGGATGCGGTCGAGACGGGTTTGAGGGACGGGCGCCATGCGCAAGCCTATCGCATCGAGATCGGCCCCGAGCGGATCACCCTGGTCGGAAACGCCCGCCCCGGCCTCTTCTACGCAGTGCAGACCTATCTCCAGCTCCACGTCGGCGGCCTGCCTCTCGGCACGATCACCGACTGGCCGCAGTACGAAATCCGCGCCATCCACTGGGACACCAAGCACCACCAGGACCGCCTGGAGACCCTGAAGCGCTACCTCGACCAGGCGGCTGAATTCAAGATCAACGCCATCCTCTACGAGCTCGAGGACAAGTTCGCCTATCCCTCGCATCCCATCATCGGGGCCCCTGGGGCGTGGACGACCGAGCAGCTCCAGGAGCTGACCGACTACGCGCTGGAGCGGCACATCGAGATCATCCCCGACGTCCAGTCGCCCGCCCACCTGGCCTACGTGCTCAAGCACGAGGAGTTCGCCCGCCTCCGCTGCGACGGGAGCAACTACCAGATCTGCATGGGCGACCCCGAGGCCCGAAAGCTCCTGTTCGACATGTACGACGACGTGTGCGAGGCCACCAAGGGGGTTCGCTTCTTCCACGTCTCTACCGACGAGGTGTACTACGCCGGCATCTGCGAGCGGTACCGCAAGCCGTACAACCCCGAGAACCGCTCGCTCACGTGGGTGGACTACGTCGTCGCGGCGCACGAGCACCTGGTCAAGCGCGGCCGCGAGATCATCGTGTGGGCCGAGTATCCCCTCCTGCCCGAGCACGCCCGGCTGCTGCCCGCGACCCTCATCAACGGCGTCGCGGGGAAGATCCCGGAACAGACTGCGGTCGAGAACGAGCGCGGCATCCGCCAGTTCACCTACGTCCCGATGCAGGGCGGCGAGCTGGTGTTTCCCAACTACTTCGCCTACACCGACCGCAACGGCCGCCGCGTCCGCGGGCGGCTGGAGGACGCGCGCGACGAGACCCTGGCCGGCTGGCAGCGCTGCGCGAATTCCATCGGGACGATCTCGGCGGCGTGGGACGACTCCGGCCTCCACAACGAGTGCTTCTGGCTCGGCTGGGCCATGATGGGCCAGGCGAGCTGGACGCCCGGGCTCGCTGTCGAGCAGGCCGTCGCCGATTTCTGCGACATCTTCTATGGCCGCGGGGCGCACGGGATGCACGAAGCCTACCGCCTCCTCCAGGACGGCGCCCGGTTCATCGAGAACACCCTCGAATGGCAGCCGTCCAAGCTGCGCGGCCCGTCCTACGGCAATTCGGAGCGGAAGCAGCCGAGGCCCCGCCGCGACCTCACGATGCTTCCGCCCGCCCTGCCGAATCCCGCCGACCTCTCCGTCGAGCCGGTGTTCCGGCCCCGCTACGCCCGGGCGCTGGCCGAGGCGCCGCAACACCTCGACGACAACGGCCGCCTGCTCCTCCAACTCCAGTCGTCCTTCTCCCGTGTGAGACGCAACCACCACAACCTCGAGGTCTTCCTCTCCATCGCCCACTGGCAGCGCCACTTCATCCAGATGATCCTCAGCGTGGCCGAGGCGGAGGACCTTCTCGTCCAGGCCCCGAAGGCGGAGCGCCCCGTCGAGTTCCTCTCCCAGGCGCGAGACAAGGTGCGGGCCGTCCTCGACGACATGGAGGGCATGTACCAGCGCCTGAAGGCCGTGTGGGAGAAGAGCCGGTTCGAGAAGGGGCGCTCGGTCGGCGGCCGCCACTTCGTGCACATCATGGACGACGTGAAGGACCACTTCGCGGACCGGCGGCCCGATCTCCGCTACCTCCTCGCGCCAGAGGAGAACATCGGCCTGGCGCCGTGGCTGGTGAGCATCGAGAAGATCATCGCGGAATCGTAGGGGCCGGCGGCCATGGGTCAGCCTCCGGATGCCACAACCGGTGCCCCGAGACCGCCGCGGGCGCGGGCGCTCATCATTGGGCTGGTGCTCTCGGCCGGCCTCGCCGTCGCGCTGCCTTACAACGAGATGCTCATCAAGGGCAGCCGGCTCGCGCTGTCGAGCTGCACGCCCGCCGCGTTCTTCCTCCTGTTTCTCTGGCTCCTGGTCGCGAACCCGCTGCTTCGGCTGGTGCGGCGTTCCTGGGCGCTGACCCGCGGCGAGCTGCTGGTGGTCTTCGCGATGACGATGGTGGCCACCGCGGTGCCGACGCGCGGGGTGACCGGCATGCTCCTGGGGATGGTCGGCGGCACCCACTACTACGCCTCGCCCGAGAACCAGTGGGGCGAGCTGGTCCTGCCCCACGTGCCGAAGTGGATGATCGTCCAGGACTCGCCGGGCTTGCGGCATTTCTTCGAGGGCGCGCCGAGGGGCGAGAGCGGCGGGTGGCAGGTCTGGCTCGAGCCGCTCTTCGGCTGGGCGCTGTTCCTTGCCGCGCTCTGGCTGGCCGTGCTGTGCCTCATGGCCATCCTGCGGCGCCAGTGGGTCGAGCGCGAGCGGCTGGCGTTCCCCATCCTGCACGTGCCGCTGGCCATGGTGGAGGGGGCGGAAGGCCGATGGCTGCCGCCCTTCTTCCGCAGCCGGCTGATGTGGGCGGGCTTCGCCGTCGCGTTCGCCCTGGGCTCCGCCGAGGCGCTGCACAACTACTATCCGGACTTCCCTGCCCTCTTCGCAGATGTGCCGAGGCTGCTCGCCCTCCGCGACACGGTGCGAATCAGCGTGCGCCTCAACCCGCTGATGCTCGGCTTCGCCTACCTGGTGAACACGCGGCTGAGCTTCAGCCTCTGGTTCTTCTACCTGGCGTACGAGCTCGTCCAGGGGGTCTTCACCCTGCTCGGCGTGAGCTGCATGGAGGAGCTGGGCGCCTGGTCGCCATCGGGCGTGGTCGAGCCGATCTTCGCCCACCAGAGCCTCGGCGCGATGATCGTGTTCGTCGCCGCCGGCCTCTGGACGGCGCGGCAGCACCTGTGGGCCGTCCTTCGGGGGGCCTGGCGCCCCGACCCGCGAGCCGAGGCAGGCGAGATGGTGAGCTACCGCGGCGCCGTGCTCGGCCTGGCGGTGGGGCTGCTCACGATGAGCGCGTGGCTCGCGCGGGCGGGCACGCCGGTCGGGATCGCCGTGGCGGTCGTGGCCATCGCGTTCGTGATCTTCATCTCGCTCACTCGGGCGATGGTGGACGGCGGGGTGGCGGTGATCGTGCCGGCCATGGTGCCGCTGGGCTTCGCCCTCTCGGCGTTCGGGGCCGACGCGCTCGGCCCGACGGGCCTGGCCGTCATGGCCTTCTCGCTCGTCTGGGCGGGCGACCTGCTGATGTTCATGATGGCGCCCTGCGCCCACGCCGCGCGGGTGGCGAGCGAGCTGCCCAGGGGGCGGGGCCAGGTGTTCGCCGGCGTGCTCCTGGCCATGGCGTGCAGCTTCCTCGTCTCGGTGGTGGTCATGCTCGCCCTGGGCTACGAACACGGCGCGGCGAACCTCCACTGGCAGTACTTCAAGACCTTCCCGCAGTATCCCGCGGAGATCATCAGCGCGCGGCTCCTCAACCCGGCCGGCCCGAGCCTGGCGGGCTGGGGGTGGACGGGTCTCGGCGCCGCCGTGATGGCGCTTCTGACCCTCGCTCACTACCGCCTGCCCTGGTGGCCGCTGCACCCGCTCGGCTACATGGTCAGCCCTTCCTGGGTGATGGGCTCCATCTGGTTTCCCTTCTTCGTGGCGTGGCTCGTGAAGTCGCTGGTGCTGAAGATCGGCGGGATCAATGCCTATCGGCGCAGTTGCTGGCTCTTCTACGGCCTCATCCTGGGCCAGATCGTCGTCGCAGGCTTCTGGCTCGTCATTGACGCCTTGACGGGCATGACTGAGAACCGCATCCCGCTCTATTAGCCGCACGCTCCGCCCCTCCCCGAAGTTGCCCCCACAGGTTGTGGCTGTCCCGGCACAAGCCACAACCCGCTGAGTCGTCCAGACTCGCCAGAGTCGACCACTCTTGCGCCCCCTGGGGTCAGGCCACAACTTACAACTTTACGCCAAGGCACACAACCGGTTGTGGCCACTTCCCCAGGGTGCCTGTCACACCGCTGACATGGAACTCCTTGCAGTGCATTGGCTTATGGCGTCGCATGTCATCGCGTGCTGACAGGGTCGCCCAAGCGGGGGGCAAGAGGCGATGAGGCCGGGGCCAATTGGCCGTCGCCCCATGCTGCGACCCGCTCACGCGGCACGTCTTCCCCCGCGTCACGTGCTTACCATCAGGAAGCCAACGGTCTCGCCGTCGGAGTTGGCGATGGGGGCGAAGGCGCGGAGGCGGTCAGGGCAGTAGAGGAGGAGATCAGGGGGCTTGAGTTCGATGTCGGGCCGCGGCCTACCCGAGGCCCAAGATGGCCTTCAGAGCCTGCGCGATCTGGTCCATCGCCCGCGGGGGGAGGGTGCCCACTCTCTGGATCAGGCGTGAGTGATCGCAGACGCGGATCTGCTCGCAGAGGGCGACAGAGTCCTCAGACAGTCCGCCTGTTCCCGCGCGGACGAGGACATGGCTGGGGAGAAGCGCGTGGCGGATCTTCGTCGTGAAGGGGACAATGATGGTGTGCGGGCTGGCTGGGTTCGCGCGGTCGGTTTGCACGACGAGGACGGGGCGGCGGCCCGCCTGCTCGGTGCCGCGGGTGGGGTTGAGGTCGGCCCAGTAGATGTCCCCACGCACTACTTCCACTGGATTTCACCCCTTGCCAGGCGCTCCTCGTAGTCGGCCAGCGTGTCCGCGTAGTCGCCCAATCCGCTCAACTCGGCGCTCTCACGCTGGACCTCGTCCTCGAGGAAGGTGACGAGCACCGGCGTGTCGTGATCCGGCACCCGGCCCTCTTCCAGGTCAAGATGGCCGTCCCGGCGCACCCAGCCCCGAACCGTTGTGAGCATTGCACCTTCCTCCGGCGCGGTGGCGGTCTGTTGCTCCCGCCAGGGATCGTAGCACGCGCTCGTTGCCTTGTCAACCGCGCCGATCGCCACGATTCCCGGCCGTCTGCTGGTCTGAGAGTAGGCGCGCGCAGAGGCGCAACTATGGAGAAGACGCAACAGGGGGCCGCAATTGGCCGCCCCGCCATTGTTGAGGCCCTCTTTCCGGCCCGCAACGATGGGTTCACGGCGACAAGCCGTGACCAGAGATGGAAGAGGGGCAGGGGAACAGGCTTGGGTCGGGTGAGCGTTGACCATCACGCCGCCCCTCCCCTTGCGAACTTGCGCCTCATTTGGGGGGCGCAAGTTCGGCGCAAGTAGCGCCAGAGCGGCGGAGTCGAGGCAGTCAGCCCGTGTGGACCATGAGGAAGCCGACGGTTTCGCCGTCGGAGTTGGCGATGGGGGCGAAGGCGCGGACGCGGCCGGACTCGGTTTCGGAGGTGATCTCGCCCTTCTTGACGCAGCGGAGCATGGCGGGGGTCATCGGCACCGGGGCGATGCCGAAGGGGTTGCGCATGCCGCAGACGACGGCCTCGGCCTTCGCCGGGTCGTCGCGGCGGATGAGGGCGAGCGTGGCGAAGCAACGGAAGTCGGCGATGCGCTCGATCCGCAGGACCGTGCGCTTCAGCTCGATGTAGGGCGCGTGGGCGAAGTTGATGTCGTCGCCGCTCTTCCAGTCGCGCCCGGAGGCGAAGACCTCTTCGAGGAAGTCGCCCTCGACGAAGAGCGCCCCGATGCGGGCGACCTCCTTGAGGCGCGCGGCCAAGGCTCGCGTGGTCTTCGCCGGCGGCTTCAGACGGTGCACGGGGGCCTCCTTGGTCATGCCATCAACGCCGACGCGAGGCGGCGGCGGACCCCCTCCCACGAGAGCGGGTCGGCGGGGAAAGGTTCCCCCCACCACGAATCGTCGCTGGTGCCGAGGGCCTGGTTGACGAGGGCGATGGCGGTGCCTGGGCCGCGCTTGCGGTCGAGCAGTGCGGCGTATTCGATGGTCTGCATGGCGTTGCGCAATGCCTTGGCGCGGATGCCGCCGAGGACGTCGAGGCGGCCCCACGGGCTGGCCGGGTAGAAGACGCACGTGGCGTAGTTGTCGTGGGAGCGGCGCCAGATGTCGGGGCTCCAGCCCGTCGTGAGCCACCAGGTGAAGCCGTCGTTGCCGCGGCCGAGGGTCCTGAGCGGCCAGAGCCACACCCAGGAGAGCGGGGCGTCGAGCGGCGAGGCGCCGCCGTAGTGGAAGACCGAGCAGCCGCGCTCGTGCAGGAGGTTCACCCCATCCGGCGCCTCCGCCTGGTAACTGCTGTTCACCACCCAGAGCTTCACGAACTCGCCCAGGTCGGTGCGGCAGTGGGCAGGGAAGACCCACGAGGAGTCCACCCGCCAGATGAACTGCACGGGGTCGGCGGCGTCGTAGACGCCCGCGCTCAGGTCGCGGAAGAGGTACATGTGATCGGTGTCTTCGAGGAACTTGATCTCATCGCCGTCCCAGGGGAAATACTTGTAGCGTTGCTTGTGGTTGAAGAACAGCTCGAAGCGGGTGCGGGTCCAGCCCTTCGTGCGGAAGTGCTCGACGAACTTGGCGCCGACGCGGCGCCACTCGGTGCGGTAGCCCTTGCGGCCGAACTTCGCGAAGTCGGCGGGCCAGTGGAAGTTCTGCGGCGTGTACATGAAGGGCAGCGGGATGGGGCCGCGGCGGGTGCCCTTGAACGCCGAGCCGTCGAGATAGCCGCCGAAGTGCTGGTCGAAGGCGGCCCAGGACTTGACCCGGATCGCCTTCCCCTCGCCCGCCAGCTCGGGGATGAAGCTCGGGTGCGGGATGCTGCCCGAGTGGGCGTAGGGCAGGTAGTGGTAGAGCGAGCGATGGTCGTGGGCGCAGCGGAAGGTGTTGCGCTCGGCGGTGCGGTAGGCGACCGTGCCGCAGGCATCGAAGCTGTCGAGCCCCTTCCAGGCGTTCAGGAGGCCGGGCGAGTGCTCGTGTCCCTCCCAGCCCCGCACGATGCCCGGGGCGTAGGCATTCATGTCCGCCACCATGCTGCACTCGTCGGGGACCGCGAAGGGCCAGACCTCCAGGCGGATGGGCAGCGATTGCTTCTCGCCGTCGAGGGCGACCAAGAGCTGGCCCTGGTAGGGGCCGGGTGGGGAGTCGGGCGGGACGAAGAGGTCAATCCAGAAACCCTGTACGGTCTGCTTCGGCACGCCGGCCGCCCTCCAGGGCACGCCGACCGAGCCTTCGACCCACTTCAGCGGCACCAGCGCGTCGGGGATCCAGCCGTGCGGCTCGACGTGGTGGTACCACTGTACGTGCGGCTCGAACTCGCGCCGGCCGATCCGCGCCCCGCTTGGGCCGGCCAGCCCGCCGAAGCTCAGGCGCACGTCGCGAATCCGCCGGCCGCCATTCCGCACGATCACCTGGAAGGAGACGTACTCGTTGCGCGCGCCCGCCAGGCGCACGGCTCCGTCGGTGTCGCGGAGCGCCGCCGCGCCCGGAACGCGCAGCGCCGCCAGGTCAACGACGTCGCCCGAGACGGGGTCCACCCGCACCCATTCGCTCAACACGTCCAGCGACAGGCTGGAGCGGGCTTGTCTTGTCATGCACGACTCCTTGCGCCGCGACAGGCATCATCTTAGCGGCCCCCGAGCGTTCGTCAAGCTTGATTTCACGGGCGGCTCTGGCCTGTCACCAGCAGCGGCCAATGGACTTGTCGCACCTCAGAAGCGCGTGGTCCTGGACGGCCCCAGGCCGGCCACTTCGCGCGTCGCTGGGGGAGCCGCCAGAAGAGTCGCTCGCAAGTGAGCGCGATTCAAGCGCACGTGCGATGCAAGGCACTGATGGGCCTGCACTTGTGCTTAGCGGCGCGCCAGCTTGCACCAACTCCTGACTTTTCGGGTCATTTGCTGGCAGACGGTGGCAGAAGGGGACCTTCCGGCAGTCAAGAGGCAGTCGGTTCGGGGAGGGACGTAAGTGGTTACAGTGACAGAAGAAAGCAGCCGCTGTCAACGGGTGACAACGGCTGCTCGTGGTCGGGGCGACTGGATTCGAACCAGCGACCTCTTGAACCCCATTCAAGCGCGCTAGCCAAACTGCGCCACGCCCCGAATCACAACCGTAGCATATCAGGTCGCAGGGGGCATTGTCAAATGCCGAGGGCCGATCGCCACACGACGAAGCCGCTCAGCTCGGTTGGCGCCACTGCAACCCTGCGCCTGCGTGCGGGTAGCACGCGCGTGTTCGAGGTCCCGGTCTCGCAACGCGGCCGGCCCACCAGGCCGATCGCGCTGCTCCCGGCTCGGGCGCTTCAGCAAGGGCTCTCGCCGAGCTGAGCGGCAGGTCGCTTCGCTCACGGTGCACTTCGCCGGGGGCATCCCTCCGCCGAAACTATACCACAGGCCTGAGCAATGTCAAGCGCGGTCACGCAGAATCGCCGCGCCAGCGTAGGAAGCGGACGCCGAGGGCGAGCAGGATGAGGCCGCCCCCCACCAGGGTGCTGGCGCTCGGGCGCTCGCCGATTGCGAGCCACACCCACACAGGGTTGAGGATCGGCTCGGCGAGGGTGATGAGCGCCGCATCGGTCGCCGGCACGGTGCGCAGGCCGCGGATGAACAGGATGTAGGGGATGCCGAGCTGAAGCGTGCCCATCGCGGCCACGACGACGAGGGCCTCCGCCGAGAGGCCCAGGTGGCCCCACGCGAAGGGGAGGAGGAGCAGGGCCGCCACCAGGTTGTAGAAGCTCGAGAGCGCGACCGGGCTCCCCCGGCGCATCGAGCGCTGGAGGAGCGCCAGGGTGGCGAACGCGAAGGCGCTCGCGAAGCCGCACACCAGGCCGGCGCGCTCGCCCGGCGTCCACGAGCACACGAGGATGGTGCCCACGCCCGCCAGCCCGAGGCCCAGGGCCGCCAGGGTGCGCGGGGCCAGCCTCTCGCGGAAGAAGCACACGGCGCCGACGGCGACGAACACGGGGTAGGCATACTGGAGGAAGATCGCGTTGGCCGCGGTGGTGCCGGCCACGGCGAAGACGAAGCTGCCCACGACCACCGTGTAGGCGATGCCCGAGGCGGCGGCGCGCCACTTCGGCGCCCTGGCCAGCCCCGGCAGCGCCCAGGCGAGCACGAGCCCGGCGAAGGCGCTGCGCAGGCAGGCGATGGCGCCGGGATGCGCCCCGTAGGTCGCCGTGAGCACCTTGACGAAGTACCCACCCGAACTCCACATCAGCGCACAGATGAGGATCATCACGTGGCCGCGGGCGACGGAGCGGGAAGGCGCGGGCGAGGTATCCATGACGTTGCGGTGTACCACATCCGGCCCTGCGGGTCAACGTTGACTTCGGGGCGTCGCGCGGCTATCCTGGTGGTATCCTGAAAGGAACGGACCGGAGATGCCTGCGAACCTGTCGCCGGAGTACAAGCACGCGGAAGAGGCGCACCGCCAGGCGAAGACGCCCGAGGAGAAGCTGGCGGCGCTCGAGGAGATGCTGGCCTGCATCCCCAAGCACAAGGGGACCGAGCACATGCAGGCCGACCTCAAGCGGCGGATCGCCAAGCTCAAGGACGCGCCGCCGAGCAAGGCCGGGGCGCGCACGCGCGACATCTTCCACGTCGAGCGCGGCGGCGCGGGCCAGGTGGTCCTGATGGGCGTGCCCAACTGCGGGAAGTCGGCCATCGTCGGCGCGCTCAGCAACGCACGGGTCAGCGTCACCGACTATCCCTTCGGCACCCACGCGCCCGTCCCGGGCATGGCCTCGCACGAGGGCGTGCCGATCCAGCTTGTGGACATGCCGCCCGTGACGCCGGAGGCCGTGATGCCGGGGATGATGGGCGCCTACCGGTCGGCCGACATCATCGCGGTCGTCGTGGACCTGGCCGCGGCGGATGCCCTCGAGCAGCTCGACGCGTGCCTGGACGTGTTGGCGAAGCGCGGCCTGGTGGCGGTGGGGCGACGCGTCGGCCGCGACGAGCGGGACGAGGAGGGCCGCCAGCCCAAGACGACCGTCGTCGTGGGCACGAAGGCCGACCTGCCCGGCGCGGCCGAGACGTTTGAGGCCCTTCGCGACCTCTACGGCGAGCGGCTGCCCATGTTCGCCGTGTCGGCCACCACGCGCCAGGGCCTCGACGCCTTCGTCGCCTACCTCTTCACCACGCTCGACGTCATCCGCGTCTACTGCAAGCAGCCGGGCAAGCCGCCCGACATGGGCGCCCCCTTCATCCTCCCGCGCGGCAGTTCCGTCCTCGACATGGCGCGCGAGGTCCACCGCGAGTTTCCCGACAAGCTCAAGTACGCCTGCGTCTGGGGCTCGTCGAAGTTCCCCGGCCAGCAGGTCCAGCGCGACCACATTCTCCAGGACCGCGACGTGGTGGAGCTCCACGTCGCCAGTTGAGCGCGTTCCCCACCGTCGCCGCCCCGTGCCCGTCGTCGGACACGGAGGTGCCGCCACCCGACGCGAAAGGAGAGCAAGAGCATGAGCAGAGCCGCGCTGGCGCTGGCGCTGTGCGGAGCCGCAGCCCTGGCAGCCGATCATACCACCGACAGCTCGGGGTTCATCCCTTACTGGCTCGGCGTCGGGCCGGCGCCCATCGGCGCTGAGAAGGCCAAAGGCCCCGGGCTGGACGACCCCGTGCTGAAGGAGCTGGCCGCCTCCTCGCCGGCGCCAGGCGATGCCACCCAGCTCGGCGGGAAGCCGCTCAAGTGGAAGCTCGTGACCGTCAAGGAGGGAACCGCGGTGGTGGACGGCGACTCGGCGCTCGGCAAGGGGGAGAACGCGGCCGGGGTGCTGCTCGCCTACGTGGTGCTGGAGCGGGCGGAGGCCACGGCGACGGTCTTCTGGGGCAGCGACGACTCGGCGGCGCTCTACGTCAACGGCAAGGAGGTCTCGCGCTTCATCGGCGGCCGCGGCGCGGCGCCCGACCAGAACAAGGCAGAGAAGGTGGAGCTCAAGAAGGGCGTCAACCGCGTCGCGCTCCTCATCCTCAACGGCGTGCGCGAGTGGGGCGGCTGCGCCCGGCTGGCCGACTCCGCCGGCAAGCCGATGAAGCGCCTGAAGCTCCTGCCCGCGCCCGAAGGCAAGCAAGCCGCCCAGCCCCTGTGGAAGGTCGTGAGCACGGGACAGGGGCCGCGCGTCTACGCCGACCAGATCGGCTATCGCTCCACCGGCCGCAAGCTCCTCGTCATCGCCAGCAGCGCCGTCATTCCAGACGACCTCGCCCTGGAACTCGTGGATGCGAAGGCCGATGGGACGGTGTGGACCCTGAAGGACCACCCGGCTGCCCTCAAGCGCTTCAACAACAACGAGCTCGACAAGGAGTCGGGCGACTACATCGCCCACCTCGACCTCAGCGCGGTCCAGACCCCCGGCCGCTACTACGTGAAGGCCACCATCGAAGGCGAGGAGACGCGCTCGCGCCCCTTCAACATCGCCGAAGGCGTCTTCCGCGGCGCGGGCCTCGCGGCTTGGCGCTCCTACTACTTCCAGCGGGCCGACACCGAGCTGCCCGAGAAGTTCGCCGGCCCGTGGGCGCACAAGCTCTCCCACCGCGGCCCCAACCAGTCCACCCAGGCCCGCGTTTACAGGTGGACCGGCGCCGCCCATTGGGACCCCGTCGGGAAGGAAGTGCTCGACCCCACCCCGCACGACGTGAGCGGCGGCTGGTGGGACGCAGGGAACTTCGACAAGTACATGGGCAACACGACCGTCTGCCACATGCGCATGCTCCTGGGCATCCAGCTCATCGGCGACGCCGCGAAGGACGGCGACCTGAACCTGCCCGAGAGCGGCAACGGCGTGCCCGACCTGCTCGACGAGGCCCGCTGGGGCACCGAGTGGTTCCTGCGGATGGCGGACGAGGCGGGCGCCGCCTGGGGCCGCGTCTACATCCGGCCCGCCTGCCCGCCCGAGGCCACCACCGAGCCGACCATGCTCACCGTCCAGACCAGTGGCGCGACGATGAACCGCCTCGCCAACCTCGCCTACGCCGCGCTCGTGTGGGGCGAGCGCAAGCTCGACCCCGCCTTCCAGAAGCGCTGCCTCGACGAGGCGCTCAAGGCCTGGAAGCTCCTTGAGGCCAAGCCCCACCCCTGGCCCGCCGACCTCAAGGACCCGAAGAAGCTGGCCAAGACGGGCGAATGGTACTTCGTAAGCTACGAGGCCTGCCGCGCCATCGCCGCCGCCTGCTTCTTCCGGCTCACGGGCGACAAGCAGTTCGAGCCGATCGCCAGGGACTGGCTCAACAAGCTCGGCGGCATCCCGCCCGGCGAGAACTGGGAAGCCGTCCAGGCCGCCTGGGCCTACATCCATGCCCCCGGCGCCGACCCGGAGACGGTGAAGAAGCTCAAGAAGCTGCTCCTCGACTGCGGCGACGCGGTCGTCAAAGCCAGCGGCGCCAACCACGGCTACTGCGCCGGCATCCGCGGCTACTGGTGGGGCAGCAACGCCCTCGTCGGCGGCACCGGCCTCTCGGCCCTCGTCGCCGCAGAGCTGACGGATGATCCCGCGGCCAGGGAGAGGTACATCGCCGCGGCCGAGGAGTACGCCCACTACCTCTTCGGACGGAACCCGCTTGGCGTCTGCTACGTGACGAACCTGAAGGAGTTCGGGGCCGAGAACTCCGTGATGGTCATGTTCCACGCCTGGCTGGGCAACGCGCAGAAGGCCAGCGACCCCTACGGCGGCAGATTCATCGGCAGCGGCCCGGGCAAGGTGGGGCCGCCGCCCGGCTATGTCGTCGGCGGCCCTAACGGCTCGATGAAGCGCTACGTCGCGGGCCTCAACTGGTGGGAAAGCCCCTGGGAGTTCAACGAGCCCTGCCTCAGCTACCAGGGGCCTTGCGCCAGCCTGCTGGCCTATCTCGCCCTCAAGGTGCGGTAGTGCTCTGCCCCGCGTCGTCGGCCCCCCGCCGCCGAGGAGCGCTTCCGCTCTAGAACCTGTCAATCACCGTCACCCCGGTCCCGCTGAAGGTGTCCATGGTCTCAAGCTCCTTCAGCGACTCCTCCAGGCTCACGGTCTTGCCGATGAGCCGGTCAGGACGCAGCTTCCCCGAGGTGATCATCGCCAGCAGGTCGTCGTAGCGGTGCGCCTGCATGCCGTGGCTGCCCAGGATCTCCAGCTCGCGGGCGATCACCTTGTCCATCGGCACGTACGGGGTGCTCTGGTCGGCGAGCATCAGCCCCACCTGCACGTGCCGCCCGCGCTTCCGCAGGCAGGAGATGGAGTTGAAGCAGGTCGCGGGGCTGCCCAACGCATCCATCGAGACGTGTGCTCCGCCGCCCGTGATGTCCACCACAGCCTGAGCGACATCCTGGACCTCGCTGGCGTTGACCGTGCGGGCGGCGCCGATCGACTCGGCGAAGCGGAGCTTGTCCTCGCGGATGTCCACCCCCACCACATTGGCTCCGAGTGCCGCCGCGATCATGATCGCCGACAGCCCCACGCCGCCGCAGCCGTGGACGGCGACCCACTGGCCGGCCGAGACCCGCCCCTGCGCCACAATCGCGCGAAACGACGTGGCGAAGCGGCAGCCCAGGCTCGCCGCCGTCACGAAGTCCATCTCGTCCGGCAGCCGCACCAGGTTCACGTCGGCGCGGTGGATGGCCACGTACTGGGCGAAGGAGCCCCAGTGCGTGAACCCCGGCTGGCGCTGCCGGTCGCAGACCTGATGGTTGCCCGAGGCGCACTGGGGGCACGTGCCGCAGCCGCACACGAACGGCACGGTCACGCGGTCGCCCCGCTTCCAGCGGCACACGCTCCTCCCCACGGCCTCGACCTCGCCCGCCAGCTCGTGCCCCGGGACGTGGGGCAGGGTGACCTCGGGGTCGTGCCCCATCCAGGCGTGCCAATCGCTGCGGCAGATGCCGTTGGCTCGCACGCGCACGACCACGCCGTGGTCGTTGGGGGTCGGGTCGGGGACAAGCTGGATGGTCAATGGCCCGCCGAATGCCTCGTACACTGCCGCCTTCATGTCGGCCTCCTGGGGTGGCGCGTGGACCTCGATGGCTCCATCGTATCGGGAAGGCCCACGCGAGCGCAAGTGCGCCTGTGCGAGCCGGCGTGGCGCATGCCGACTTGATTCCCTTGACATAATATAGAGAATAGAGGCGCCGCGCCCGAATGGAACCAGGCGAGGCGTGTGCTTCCGGGCCCGTCGGGCCCCGTGCTTGTGGAGAACCCTACCGCCATGCCCCAGTCTTCCCAGGCCGCGACGGCCAGCCCCGCGGAGCTCGAGGGTGTGCTCGAGCGCGTCAAGTCGGCCCGCCAGGCCATCGTCCAGGAGTTGCGCAAGGTCATCGTCGGCCAGGACGGCCCGATTGATCAGGTGCTCGTCACGATGTTTGCCGGCGGCCACTGCATGATTCAAGGCCCGCCCGGAACGGCCAAGACCTTGCTCGCCACCTGCATCGCGAGGGTGATGGACCTCACGTTCAAGCGCATCCAGTTCACCCCCGACCTCATGCCCAGCGACATCTCGGGCACCGAAATCCTCGAGGAGGACCAGACGAGTGGCCACCGTGTGCTGAAGTTCGCCAAAGGCCCCGTGTTCTCGAACATCGTGATGGCCGACGAGATCAACCGCACGCCGCCCAAGACCCAGGCCGCGCTGCTCGAGGTGATGCAGGAGCGGCAGGTGACCCTCGGCGGGCGGACGTATCCGCTGCCCGAACCGTTCTATGTCCTCGCCACACAGATCTCGCTGGAGCAGGAGGGCACGTACCCGCTGCCCGAGGCCCAGCAGGACCGCTTCATGCTCACCATCTCGATGGACTACCTGCCCGAGAAGAGCGAGGTGCAGGTGGTGCGGCACTCGACGGGTGCCGAGACGGTCGCGCTCCAGAAAGTCATCGGTGGCGACGACCTCCTGACGTTCACCGGGGCGGTCCGCCAGGTGGCCCTGCCGCCCGTGCTGAGCCGTTACGTGGTGGACCTCGTGGCCTCGAGCCGCCCGACGGTGGAGGGCTGCCCCGACTTCGTCAAGGAGTACGTGGCCTGGGGCGCAGGGCTGCGGGCGAGCCAGAACATCGCGCTCGCCGCCAAGTCGGCTGCCGCCCAGGACGGGCGGGCGACCGTCGAGGCGCAGGACATCCGCAAGGCGATCCTGCCCGTGATGCGCCACCGCATCGGGCTGTCGTTCCGCGCCGAGGTGGACCGCGTGTCGGTCGAGGACATCGTTCGCAGGCTGGTCGAGGCCTGCCCCGAGCCCAAGAGCAACTGAGGAACGCTATGGCAACCGAAACGACGGCAGCACCCATGCAAGTCGAACTGCTCGCGAAGCTGTGCCAGGGCCGCGAGAGGATTCTCCGCGAGGTCCGCAAGATCATCATCGGCCAGGACCAGATCGTCAACGACGTGGTCACGTCGTTCTTTGCGGGCGGGCACTGCCTGATCACGGGCGTGCCCGGGCTGGCCAAGACGCTGCTCATCTCGAGCCTCGGGCGGGCGATGGACCTCACGTTCCGCCGCGTGCAGTTCACGCCCGACCTGATGCCGGCCGACATCACGGGCACCGAAGTGCTCGAGGAGGACCGCGCGACGGGCAGCCGCAAGCTCGTCTTCCGCCCCGGCCCGATCTTCACCAACATCCTGCTGGCCGACGAGATCAACCGCACGCCGCCGAAGACCCAGGCCGCGCTCCTCGAGGCCATGCAGGAGCACCAGGTCACCGTGAGCGGCACCACCTACGCGCTCAAGGAGCCGTTCTTCGTCCTCGCCACGCAGAACCCCATCGAGCAGGAGGGCACGTACCCGCTGCCCGAGATCCAGCAGGACCGCTTCATGTTCAGCCTGCTCATTGACTACCTGCCGAAGGACCAGGAAATCGAGGTCATAGACGCGACGACGAGCACGGCGGGGGCGCAGCCCGAGGTGTGCATGAACGGCGACGAGCTGATCGAATACCAGGGCCTCGTCCGCCGCATCCCCGTGGCCGAGCCGGTCATCTCCTACGCCGTGGCGCTCGCGGCGCGGAGCCGGCCGACCGAGCCCGGCGCGCCCGACTTCGTGAAGGACTACGTGTCGTGGGGTGCCTCGATCCGCGCCTCGCACTACCTCGTGCTCGGGGCCAAGGCCCGCGCCGCCCTCGCGGGCAGGCCCCACGTCTCCGTGCAGGACGTGCAGTCGGTCGCCTACCCCGTCCTGCGGCACCGCATCATCACCAACTTCCGCGCGGAGTCCGAGGGCATCAGTTCCGAGGAGATCATCCGGCGGCTCCTTGAAGCCGTTTCGCCCCCGAAGTCGGGGCTTTGAGTCCAGCCGCATAGGGCCGACAGGATATGGCGAAGAGCCAGTATCTCGACTTCGACGTGATCGCGCGGATCAGCAACATGCAGCTCCTCGCGAAGGTGGTGGTCGAGGGGTTCATCCTGGGCCTCCATCGCAGCCCCTACCGCGGCTTCTCCGTCGAGTTCGCCGAGTACCGCCAGTACACCGCGGGCGACGAGATCAAGCACATTGACTGGAAGGTCTACGGCAAGACCGACCGCTATTACATCAAGCAGTTCGAGGAGGAGACGAACCTCACGTGCCACATCCTCCTCGACTCCTCGGGCTCGATGGCCTACAAGTCGCGCGAGACCGGCCTCTCGAAGCTGCAGTACGGCTCGTGCCTGGCGGCGTGCCTGTCGTACTTCATGATGCGGCAGCGCGATGCCACGGGGCTCACGGTGTTCGACACGAAGGCGCGGCTGATGCTGCCGCCGCGCACGCGCCAATCGCACCTCCACCGCATCCTCACCGAGCTCGACCACCTGGAGCCGGGCGGCGAGACCAACGTGGCCGGCCCCCTGCACGATCTGGCCGAGAGCCTCAAGCGCACGGGGCTTGTCATCCTCATCTCCGACTTGCTCGACGACCCGCAGAAGGTGCTCTCGGCCCTCCAGCACTTCCGCTTCAAGGGCCACGACATCATCGTGTTCCAGATCATGGACGACGCGGAGCTGACCTTCCCCTTCGACTCGATGACCGAGTTCACCGACCTGGAGACGAGCGAGAAGCTGCTCGTGGCGCCCGAGGGGATCAAGCCGGTCTACATGGCCGAGTTGCGGCGATTCCTCACCGCCTACGAGAAGGGCTGCGCCGACCTGAGAGCCGACTACAAGCTCTTCGACACCCGTTCTCCACTTGAGCTGGGCCTGAGCGAGTACCTCCATCGGCGCAGCCAGATGAATTGAGCCTATGAGCTTCCTCAATCGCTATTTCCTGATCGGGCTTGCGGGAGCCGCCATCCCGATCTTGATCCACCTGCTCACGCGCGACCGCGTGCGGCGGGTGGCGTTCTCGACGCTGCGGTTCTTCGCCAACGCGTCGCGGAACGTGCTGCGCCGCAAGCGGATCTACGAGATGATCCTGCTGGCGATGCGCACGGCGGCCTGCGCGCTGCTGGCCATCGCGTTCGCCAGGCCGTTCCTCGCGTCGGGGGAGGGGGGGCTGGGCGGCCTGCTCACGCCGGGCACTGCCCGCGTCATTGTCGTTGACCTTTCGGCCTCGATGGGCCGCGAGGGGCTGCTCACTCCGCTGCGCGAGGAGGCACTCACGGCGCTCAACTCCCTCAGCGAGGGCAGCGACGCGGCGGCCCTCGTGACGTTCACCGACGCGGCCCGCGTCGAGGTGCCCTTCACCCGCCGGCTCGGCGAGGTGCGGGCGAAGCTCGAAGCCATCGCGCCCGGCCACGGCGGCACCCGCATCGCACCGGCCGTGCAGCAGGCCGATGTCCTCCTCCGCCCTGTGAAGGCCCGCGCGAAGGAGGTCTGCCTCATCTCCGACCTCCAGCGCACGGGCTGGAGCGATTTCGCCGGCGACTGGAAGCTTGCTCCCGGCGTTCGACTCGTCGTCCGCCCCGTGCAGCCGCCGAAGGACGCGGGCGGCCTGGCCATCGTCGAGGCCGACACCCCGCAGAGCGTGGCCATGAGCCGCACGCCCCGCACGCTGGCGGTCCGCGTGGCCAACTTCTCCGGAGCCGAACGGCGCGACGTCGAGGTGGCCTTCTCGATGGGCGGCAAGGAGATCGCCGCGCAGAAGGTCAACCTGCGCCCGGGGGCGCGGGTGCCGGTTCGCTTCCGCCACGCCTTCGAGACCCCGGGCGACAACCCGGGCGTCGTCCGCGTCAAGGCCGACGATGCGGTGGCCGCCGACAACGAGTTCTGGTTCAACGTCCGCGTCATCCCGCGCATCCCCGTGCCCATCCTGAACGGGCGGCCGACCTCGAGCCCGATGACCGACGCGGCCTGGTTCCTCCAGAAGGCCCTCGCCCCGGGCGACGACACGCCCTTCCTGGCCAGGAGCATTGACGCGACGAAGGTGCTGCCCGACGAGTTCCAGGACGCCCGCGTGGTGATCCTGGCCAACGTGGGCGAGGTGGCGCCGGCGGTGCACGACGCGCTGGCCGCGCTCCTCCAGCGCGGCGGCGGGCTGCTCTTCCTGCCCGGCGACCGCGTGGACGCCGAGGCGTTCAACCGCTCGCTCGGCGACCTGGCGCCCTGCACGCTCCGCCGCATCGTCACCCCCGCCGCCCGCGCGGACGAACGGGCCGAGGCGAGCATCGCGCGCGTGGACTACGAGCACCCTGTCTTCGAAGTCTTCCAGCGCCCGCACCACGGCGACCTGACGACGGCGCGCTTCACGCAGTTCTGGGAGGTCACCGATTCGCAGCTCTCGCGCGTGCTGGCCCGCTTCGACGACGGCCGCCCCGCGCTCCTCGAGCGGCAGATTGACGCGGGGACCTCGATGATGCTCGTCAACCCCGCCGACCTCCAGTGGAGCAACTTGCCGCTGCGCGCCATCTTCCTGCCCTACCTTCACCAGACCGTGCGCTACCTCGCCATCCGCACCGAGGGCAGGACCGCCTTCCGCGTCGGCGAGCGCCTGGGGTCACATCTTCATTTGGCACCGGGCGGCCAGGTGCGAAATGAAGATGTGACCCCTGGGCATCAGCTCAGAGGGCCGGACGGCAAGCTCTTCGAGACGACCGATGTCGTCGCCACGCAACCCGGCCTCTACGCCGTCCTGGACAAGGGCGGCAAGGAGGTCTTCCAGTTCGCCGTGAACCGCGACCCCACCGAGGCCGACCCTGCGGCCGTCGAGCCGCAGGAGATCGTAGCCGCCCTCGAGCGCGTCCAGGGCGAGGTCGTCAGCGGCGAGGAAAACGTCCAGGCCAGCCAGCGGCCGGGCCGCGACGACCAGGCCGGGCTGTGGTGGTACGTGCTCCTGGCCGTCGCCATGCTCTCGCTGGGAGAGCTGGCGCTTGGGAATCGGGCCGTGCGCCACTAGCGGCCTGGGCGCCGTTGGATGGGCGTAGGTCCCATAGGTTCCATCTGTCCCATAGGCCCCATTCAAGGCCGCACAAACATGAACGATTACCCTCGGGTCGCAAGGCGGCTGAACACGGTTCGACGCGCCTGGAAGCGCACGGCCGCGCTGTCGGGGCTGGCCGTCGTGGTGCTCGAATCCACGGGCCTCTTCGCCGTGGCCATCCTGTTTGACGTGCTGTACCGCCCGCGTCCGCCGGTGCGGGTGGGCATCTTCGCGCTGGCCGTGGCGGCGCTGGGGTACCTGGTGGCCCGGAACATCGTGGCGCCGCTGTTGCGGCGGATCGCCGACACGCAGCTCGCCCTCTACGTCGAGGAGCACGACCCGCGGTTCGAGGGGGCGCTTGTGTCCGCGGCCGAGTTCCGCGAGAGCAAGTTCCTCTCGACCCAGGAGGCCGACCTCGTTGACGCCATCATCGCGTCGGCGGCGGCCCGGGCGGAGCGGCTCGACCTGCGGCGGGTGGTTGACCTGAGCCGCCTGCGCAAGTACGGCGTCGCCGCGGCAGCCGTGCTCGTGGGCTATCTCGCCGCGGGCATCAGCTTCCCGTCGGCGGTGGCCCACCACGCGGTGCGCGTGCTCAGGCCGTGGGAGCCGACGCAGGAGGACCGCCCGGTCGTCGAGGTGCCGCCCGAGGCGAAGCCGCCCATCGCCTTCACCCTCTCGCGCGGGGATTCGAGCCTGCTGCGCGGCACGCCGTTCGACCTCGAGGTCACGCTGTCGCGGGCGGCGGACGCTCCCGTGTTCCTCCACTTCCGTTCGTTGGCCGACGAGCAGGCCCAGACCCGCTGGCGCCACCTGCCGATGGCCGAGATCGAGAAGCTCAACGGCTTCCGCATCGTCATCCCCGACGTCAACGAGGAGATGGAGTTCTTCGTCGCTGCCGGCGAGGACCGCTCGGCCACGCACCGCATCAGCGTCTACGACCCGCTCGCCCTGGAGGGCGTCGAGGTCGCCACCCGCTACCCCGAATACCTCAAGCTGCCCGACCGCAAGGACGTGCAGGTCACGGGCGACGTGGCGGCGCCCGTCGGCTCCACCGTCACCGTGCGCATCCTCACCAACCGCCCGCTCGCCGAGGGCGCCCTGGAGTGGGAGGGCGGGGCGAAGCAGCCGCTCGCCGTGGACCCCGAGCAGAAGACCTCCGCCTTCGCCTCCTTCGATGTCACCAAGGACACGACCTACACCTTCCGCGTCCGCGACATCATGGACCAGAAGGGCGAGAGCCCCGGCCCCGCCGCCGTGAAGGCCCTGCCCGACAAGCCGCCCACCGTCGAGCTGACCCACCCGACCGAGACGGTGGACCTCAACCCGCTCGGCGAGATCATCGCCCTGGCCGACGCGACCGACGACTTCGGGATCGAGGCCGTGGACTTCGTCTACATGCGTGCCAGCGAGGAAAACCCGAAGGAGTTGCGGGCGCCGATGAAGCTCGACGCGGGCGGGCAGCTCGGCCCCGGCCTGCCCGTGGTGGCGAAGGCCCTCCTCAACTTCCGCCTGGAGGACATCCGGCCCGCCGCCGCGCCCGAAGAGGTCATCGCCTACTACCTCGAATGCCGCGACCGCAAGGGGCAGAAAGCCGTCTCCGACATCTTCTTCATTACCGTCGTCCACTACGAGACGTGGGTTACCTGGACCACCGAGCCGATGGAGGAGGGCCAGGAGGAGACGCACAGCCTCGAGCCGATCTTCCGAGCCGCCTGGCACATCCACACGCAGAAGGACAGGCTCCCGCCCAACGACTACAACCGCCAGACCGAGGAGCTGGCCGCCACGATGGTGGACCCGCAGACCGGCCAGCTCTACACCTACGCCAAGACCCACGACCCGGCGAAGCAGGAGAACCTGCGCCGCGTCGCCGAATACGTGGCCAAGGGCCACCAGGCCCTCCTCGCCCACGACACGGGCAAGGCCGTGGACGCCTTGCGCGTGGCGCTGGCCGAGATCGCGAAGATCGACGTGACGGAGGAGTACGCCCAGGTCGTGCCGCAGGGCGCCGTGCCCATGTCGAGCGAGCCACTCAAGCAGCTTGCCCTCATCGAGGCGGCGCGCGTGCAGGCCGAGGCCGCCCAGATGCAGATGAGCGCCCCCGACCAACAGAGCCAGGAGAGCCAGCGCGACCTCGCCCGCCAGGCCGAGCGCGTCGCCGCCGAGGCCCGCGACCTCGAGCAGAAGCAGGCCGAGATCGTTCGGGAAGCCACCGATCAGGCCCGGGCCGCCCAGCCGCAGGAAGGCCAGGCCCAGCCCAAGAGCGCGGAAAATCGCGAGGCGGGCGGTGAACTCGCCCAGAAACAGGAAGGAGTCGCCCAGGAGGCCCGCCAGGCCGGCCAGGAGGCGACTCAGGACCCCGCCGCCCAGACCGATCCCACCCTTACCGAGATGGCCCGCAAGCTCGGCCGCGCCGCCGCCGACATGCAGGCGGCTGCCCAGAAAATGCGCACCGGCCGCATCGAGCAGGCCGTGCCCGAGGCCGAGCGCGCCCGCCAGACCCTCCGCGAGATCCGCGACGCCGCCGAACGCATCTCGCAGACCAAGCTGGAACGCGCCCTCGACGAGGCCGAGGCCCGCCTCGAACGCCTCGTGGACCGCCAGGGGGAGGCCCGCGCGGCCACCGAGGCCCTCGACCGCGCCGTGCCCGCCGGCAAGCAGCCCGACGCCGCGCAGCAGCGCGACTTCCGCGTCGCCGCCTCCGACCAGGTGCGCCTCAAGACCGAGCTGGGCGAGGTCGCGAAGAACATCCAGGCCCTCCGCGACTGGGCCGAGGGTGGCGCCCGGCCCGAAACCGCCAAACATATCGAGCAGGCCAACCGCGAGCTGGTCCGCGGCCGCGCCGACCAGAAGATGGCCAACGCCGTCGTCGAGCTGGCCGCCCTCCGCGCCGCCAAGGCCGCCGGCGAGCAGAAGCAGGCCGAGCAGACGCTTCAGAAGGCCCTCGAGGGCGTCCGCGCCGCCAACGACAGCCTCGCCTCCGACATCGAGTCCGAGCTGCGCCGGGCCAGGAACGAGGCCCAGCGAATCGAGAAGGCCCTCGCAAAGATCGACCCCAAGCAAGCCGCCGCCGAAGCCCAGCCCCAGGGCGGCGAGCCCCAAACCAAGGGTGGCGAGCCGCAGCCGAAAGGCGGGGAACTGCAACCCAAGGGTGGTGAGCCGCAGCCAAAGGCCGGGGAGCCTCAACCCAAGGGTGGAGAGCCCGGAGAGGCCACAACGGCTCAGGCCGCGCCGCTGTCGCCCCGCGAGGCCGCCGAGCGCGCCGCACAGGCCGCCTACGAAATCAAGCGCCTCGCCAAGCACCTCGAGAACCGCGAGTTCGCCGAGCCGCAGGACACCGAGTTCCTCAAGCAGTCGGCCCAGAACCCCCAACAGCTCGGCCAGAGCCTCGCGAAGGACGAGGAGAAGCGGGGCCAGGTGCTGCGCGTCGTGCGCCGCGTGCGCAACAAGCTCGAGGCCGAGTACGAGGCCAAGCTCGAAGCCAAGAAGCTCTTCGCCGCGCAACGTGAGGAGTGTCCACCACAGTACCGAGAGCTGGTGAATAAGTACTACGAGGCCCTCTCGGAAGCGAGAAAGTAAGGATTGGGTCGGTAGTGAGTCCGTTCGAAACGCTCTTCAAATACCCCGCCCACGACTACGCGGCCGGCCGCCTGGTCTTCCTGAGCCGCATTCCGGGCGAGGTGCGGCTGCTGGCCCTGGCGGGCCTCGTCGCCCTCGCGTGGGTGCTCTATCGCCAGGTGGCGGGCCGCACGCCGCGGCGAGCCCGCCGCGCGCTCCTCGGCCTGCGCGTCGCCGGGGTGACGCTGCTGGTGTTCCTGCTCGGCATCCCGGCGCTCCGCTTCCGAAGCCCCCGGCCCAGCGGCGTCTTCACCGCCGTGATGCTCGACACCTCGCGCTCGATGTCCATCGAGGACATTCCGACCGCGAAGGGCAAGCAGAGCCGCCTGGCCGCCGCGCAGAGCGTGCTCCTCGCGAGCGGCACGCCCGACGACCCCGGCGTGCTCCTCGCCCTCGAGCGCGGCTCGAACGTGCTGGTCTACGCCTTCGACGCCCAGGCGTTGCGGGTGACCGACGTCGAGCGCCTCAAGGCCCAGGGCCAGCACACGAACCTCTTCCGCTCCATCCGCGACGTGGACTCCGATCTGCGCTCGGTGCCGCTGGCCGCCGTGGTGATGCTGACCGACGGCTGCCGCAACACGGGCGGCGAGCCCGAGGAGGCGGCCCGCCTGCTCGAGGCCCGCGGCACGCCCCTGTACATCGTGGGCCTCGGGAACCCGAATCCGCCTAGGGACTACGAGGTGATGCAGGTCTTCGCGCCGCGCCGCGTGCGGCGGAACACCGAGATCGAGGTCTACGCCACGATCCGCCACACCGATTTCACCCAGCCCTTCGAGATCCGCATCAGCCGTGGCGACACACCCCTGATCTCCAAGCAGGTCGAGCCGACGAAGGGCACCGACATCACGAACCTTCGCATCGCCTTCACCCCCGACCACGAGGGCACGGCCACCTACAAGCTCGCCGTCCCTGTCGCCGACGGCGAGAGCATCACCGACAACAACGCCCGCGAATTCGCCATCCACATCCAGGACGACCGCCTGCCCGTGCTCTACATCGAGGGGAGCCCGCGCCTCGAATACCGCTTCCTGCGCCGCGCGCTGTTCCGCGACCGCGACTTCCGCCTGGTTGGTCTCCTCCGCCTCGCGTCCGACCGTTTCTATGTCCAGGGCGCCAACGAGGCCGAGACGTTTCTCGAAAAGGGCTTCCCCGAGACCCGCGAGCAGCTCTTCCGCTTCGAGGCCGTCGTCCTGGGCGACATCGAGGCGAGCCATTTCACCATGGCCCAGCTCGAGTTGCTCGAGGACTTCGTGCGCGAGCGTGGCGGCGGCCTGCTGATGCTGGGCGGTGTGAACTCCTTCGGCCTCGGCAAGTACGCGGGCACGCCGGTGGGCAAGATGCTGCCGCTCGACATCTTGCCGTCCGACCCCGCCTACTCCGACGAGCGCTACAACGCCGTCGTCACGCCCGAGGGCCTCAAGCACCCCGTGATGCGCCTGTCGCCCGACCCCGACGCCAATCGCCGCCTGTGGGACAAGGCGCCGCCCCTCATCGGCATCACGCCCGTGCGAGGCGTCAAGGCGGGCGCCTCGCTGCTCATTGCCAGCGAGAACGGCTCGCGGCCCGTCCTCGCCGTGCAGAACTACGGCGCGGGCCGCGTCGCCGCCTTCACCTCGGGCGGCTCGTGGTACTGGCAGGTCTCGATGCCGGCCGACGACGAGTTCCACGAGAAATTCTGGAAGCAACTCGTCCGCTGGCTCGCCGTGGGCGCCAGGGAGCAGCTCGCGGTGGAGACCGATGCCGACATCTACTCGCGCCGCAGCCCCGTCTACGTTCGCGCCACCGTCCTCGGCAAGGACCTGCGCCCGGTCAATGACGCCGCGGTCATCGCGGTCGTCACCGACCCCTTCGGCAACGCCGAGGAGGTGCCCATGGACTGGGTGCTCACCCAGGAGGGTGTCTACCAGGCCCGCTACGTCCCGAGCGAGGAGGGCGAGTACCAGGTCGCCGTCCGCGTCGAGGGCTGGAAGGACCGGTCTGCCGTGGGCGGGTTCCTGGTGAGCGAGCCGCTCGTCGAGTTCACCGACGCGGGGCTGAAGGAGCCGCTGCTACGCCAGATGGCCGCGACGACGAAGGGCCGCTACTTCCCCCTCGCCGAGGCTGCCGAGTTGCCCAAGGCGGTCGAGAGCGCCGTCCGCTCGGCCCGCCTCGCCGGCGTCAAGCCGCACGACCAGGAGATCTGGGACGCGCCGTTCTTTTTCTTCCTGCTCTTGGCTATAATGGGAAGTGAGTGGCTCATTCGACGCAGGTCCGGCTTAGCTTGAGGTCGTTGCCATGAGGAAACAGATCGTCCACAGGACCCATGACCTTGCCCTCGGGCGCACTGCCGAGGAACTGGCCGGGGGCATAGAGACTATCCAGCGGCTGTCGCGCCGGCGGTTCCTGGCGACGGCGCTCGGCGGCGTGGCCGCGGGGCTAGCGGCTAAGACCGCGCTCGCCGACAAGGCGGTGACGACAGGCCAGTTCATCTTCCCCCGCCTCCAGTTCTCGGTCTACGACAACACGCCCGACATCTGGAACGTGCACCCCGTGGGCGACGTGAACCTGCGGATGAAGCTCCGCGAGCTGACGAACATCAACGCCAGCCAGGAGCCGAAGGTCGTCCGCCTCGACGACTTCGACGACATGGTGCGCAACCCCTTCGTGTTCATGACCTCCGAGGGCTACTTCAAGCTCAACCCGAAGGAGGAGCGGAACCTCCGCGAGTTCCTCGAGCGCGGCGGCTTCATCCTGGCCGACGACTGCGTGTACGCCGCCCGCGAGGACCGCTTCTTCCGCACCTACACCAAGCTCATTGACAAGCTCTTCCCCGACAACCCGATGCGTAAGATCCCCTACGACCACGAGATCTTCCACATCTACTATCACTTCAAGGACGGCTGCCCGCACATGCAGGGGGTGCCGCACGGGGCCTATGGCCTCTTCGAGCGCGGCACCGGCCGCATCATGACCATCAACTGCCCCGGCGACATCCATTGCGGCTGGGTCAACCGCTTCTGGAGCGACGGCCGCAACCTCGAGGCCATCAAGATGGGCATCAACATCATTGTCTACTTCCTGAGCCATTAGCCCCGGGCGATGGAGGCCCGGCTCAGCGTGAGGTCGTCGCTATGAACAGGACTATCATCCACCGCAAGAGGGACCTCGCTCTCGGGCGCAGCGCCGAGGAACTGGCCGGAGGGGTCGAGACCATTCAGCGGCTCTCGCGACGGCGGTTCCTCGCCACGGCCGTCGGCGGCGTGGCCGCGGGGCTCGCGGCCAAGACCGCGCTCGCCGACAAGGCGGTGACCACCGGGCAGTTCATCTTCCCCCGCCTCCAGTTCTCGGTCTACGACAACACGCCCGACATCTGGAACGCGGGCCCCGTGGGCGACGTGAACCTTCGGGTGAAGCTCCGCGAGCTGACGAACATCAACGCCAGCCAGCAGCCGAAGGTCGTGCGCCTCGACGACTTCGACGACATGGTGCTCAACCCCTTCGTGTTCATGACCTCCGAGGGCTACTTCAAGCTCAAGGAGAGGGAGGAGCGGAACCTCCGCGAGTTCCTCGAGCGCGGCGGCTTCGTCCTCGCCGACGATTGCGTGTATCTCGCCAAGGAGGACCGCTTCTTCCGCACCTACAACAAGCTCGTCGACAAGCTCTTCCCCGACAACCCGATGCGCAAGATCCCCTACGACCACGAGATCTTCCACATCTACTTCCAGTTCAAGAACGGCTGCCCGCACATGCAGGGCGTGCCCCACGGCGCCCACGGCCTCTTCGAGCGCGGCACCGGCCGCATCATGACCATCAACTGCCCCGGCGACATCCATTGCGGCTGGCAGAACCGCTTCTGGAGCGACGGCCGCAACCTCGAAGCCATCAAGATGGGCATCAACATCATTGTCTACTTCCTGAGCCATTAGCCTTGGGCCGCGACTTGAGGTTACCCCTCCGATGAAGGCTCGAAGCCCAATCTTCAATGACCAACACTCAATGACCAATGCCCAAGTAAGAGAGAAGGCAAGCGCCCGAAACGGCTCCCCTTCTTCACTTCGATATTGGATATTGGATATTGGATATTGGATATTCGCCTTCTCTCTCTGCCTTGCGTTCGCCTGCCCTGCAACGGCGGCCGAACCGCCCCCACCCAGCCCTGCGTGCCACGCCCTTCTTGTGAGCGGCATGCCCGGCCCGCCCGTCTACGCCCGGCGCTACGCCGACTGGCTGAAGCGCTTCCACGCCCATCTCACCAAGGCGGCGAAGGTGCCTGCCGAAAACATCGTCGTCCTCTCCGGCGACGAGGCGTTCAAGGACCCCATCGTCAGCGGGAAGGCGACCCGCGAGTCCATCAAGCAGGCCCTCGCCGACCTGGCGAAGAGGACGCAGCCCGACGACCAGCTCGTCCTCATCCTCGTCGGCCACGGCGCCGTGGCCGAGACCCTCCCCTCGATCATCCTCCCGGGTCAGGACCTCAATGCCCAGGAGTTGGCCGATGCCCTTGTTGCCATTCGCGCCCGCACCCAGGTGGTGCTGAACTTCACGTCCAGCGCGGGCGACTCCGTCCGCTTCCTCGCCCGCGGTGGCCGGGTGACGCTTGCGGCGACCAGCCCCACCGAGGTGACGGAGCCGGTGCTGGCGGAGTTCTTCCTCCGCGGCCTCGAATCGCAGCGGGCCGACGGCGAGGGGGCGCCGAAGGCGGGCCTTCTCGACGGCACCATCACCCTGCTCGAGGCCTCCAACTGGGCAAGCTACCAGGCCGCCATGTGGGTCGGGCGGATGAAGTCCACCGAGGAAGGCTGGAGGATTGACGGCAAGGAGAGCGTCGAGATCTTCAAGAAGCTCTACGGCGGCCCCGACGGCGAGCCGGCCGTGAGGAAACTCTCGCCCGCCAGCAACCCCGACGCCCCCGACGAGCCGGTGCCGCTGCGTCCCCAGGGCGGGCTGAACGACTTTTGGTTCGGTCGCCGGATCGTGGCCGAGCACGCCGTGCTCGAGGACTGCGGCGAGGAGCGCGGCGTGTCGCCCCTCGGCGGCGACGGCTACAAGCCCATCAGCGGCGCCAAGGAGGGCGAGCCGGGCGGGTTGGCCCGACGCGTGGTCCTCGGGAGGCCGGCGCGGCTGGAGCCCAGTGGACAGTAGGCAGTGGACAGTGAACAGTGGACAGTAGGCAGAGAGAGCACCGAGTACGGCCTTTCCTCACGCTGTTCGTCGCGCTGGCGCTCCGCTCGTTGGCCGTGGCCGGCGAGGAGGGCGTCCCCCCCTTCGAATCGGTGGAAACCCACGGCTACCCCCAACGCGAGTGGCGCCACACGGGCAAGTATCCTCCCTTTCGCATCACCTGGGTCCGCGAGGCCCGGCTGACGGGCGTCGCCGCCGTCTTTCCGCATCCCACGCTCCCGCAACGGGTTGCGGCGGCGACTGCCGCCGGTTTCGCGCTTTCCGACGACGCGGGCCGCACCTGGGCACCCCTGCCCGAGGCCGCGCCAGCGAAGGTGGGGGCGGTCCGCCACGTGGCCTTCGACCCCGCGTCGCCCGACGTCTTCTACCTCGCCACCGACGCGAGGGGCGTCTGGGCGACCACCGATGGCGGCAAGACCTTTCGCCAGATCGGCTCGAAGGCCAGCGGCATGGCCGCCGACACCGTCCTGACGGTCCACCTCTACCCGCCCGACATGCGGTTCCTCACGCTCCTGGCCATCCATGGCGGTGCCGCCTCGGGCATCTCAGTGACCGAGGACGGCGGGCGGACCTGGCGCGTGGCGTCGCCCGGCTACCACGCCTGGAAGCTCCTGTGCTGCGGCGCCGACAGCCTGCGCCTCTACATGTCCGCCTCGACCCGCGAGAAGCCCGAGGTGCGCGACATCCTTTCCGCCGCCTCGCTCGGCGAGCCCTGGTACGTGGTCGTCCGCGACGTCGTTCCCACCGACGGCGCCACTACGGTGCTGCGGGGCGACGTCTACTGGGCCACCGCCGACGCGGGGGTGCACCTGGTCACTAACAACGGCGCCAACTTCGAGAAAGTCGGCCCCGAGGGTCTTGCACGCCTCCCCAGCATCGGCGTCACCTGGGGCCACCACGCCGACAACCAGCTCTTCTATGCCTACGAGCCCACGCGACTTGGGATGATCGTGTCGGCAGACGGCTTCAAGACCTTCACGACCCACAGTCAGGGGCTCTACGCCAGCCCGTTCGTCACCGAGGGCGCTCACCTTCGCTCCAACGCCAGCGGAACCGTCTTCTACGCCGCCGCAAATGGCGTGCTCTCCAAGGGTTATCGCTTCGACGGGTCGCTCAAGATCAGCCAGGTCGCCCTCGCGCCCCCTGCCTTCGCCTTCGCCCCTGTGACCTGGAGCGAGGGGACGCGGAGCCTTCAGCGATGCCTCGACATCCTGCCCAAGGCGGCCCACGCGGCGGACATAGGGCGGCAGATCGCCCGCTTCACCACCGTGGTCGAGGAGGCCCTCTCCCCGAAGCAAGTGACCATCACGGCGATGGTTATGGACCAGCGGGGCAAGCCGAAGTCGGTCACGGCCGACCTCAGCCGCCTGGGCGGCTCCCCCAGGACGCCCCTGCTCGACGACGGCCAGCACGGCGACGGCGCCGCGGGCGACAACGTCTACGGCGCACCCATCGTCCTGCGGTCTCGTGAGATCCATCGCGACGGGCGCGACTGGCGCCGCGAGTGGCCCGGCCCCCTCGGCCTCACCGTGACGGCTGTGGGGACCGACGGGGCGCTCTCGGGCGCCGTGGGCGTCCTCTTCGCCGCGAAGCGTCCCGAGGGCTTCCTCTACTGGGAAGAGGACTCCGCGCCCTCCGTCCGCAACCCGACGGGCGAGGTCTCGATCGCAGTTGATCCGCACGTGGCCCCTCCGCCCACGAGCAAGTCGAGCTGGCGGATCAAGGCAGGCAAAGGCCCGTGGACGCTGCCCATCGGCAACCCGTACGTGCCGCGCGACATCACGGGCTTCCACGCCGTGTCGCTCTGGGTCAAGTCCGACGGCAAGAGCCCCGACGACCTCCGCGTGCAGTTCCGCGACCAGCCGGACTACATTGCCCCGACGACCACGCCGCCCGTCAGCCTGGGTGGCGCCGGGGCGGTGACGGCGAAGTTCCGCCGCGTGGTCATCCCCCTCGAGCCGCTGCTCGCGAGGACCCCGGGCTTCCTGACGCGGCTGTTCTGCTGGGTGGTCTTCTCCGGCGAGGGCCGCGCCCAGGGCACCTGGTGGGTGGACGACATTCGCCTCTTCCGCACGAAGGAAGACCTGGAAACCGATATGAGGCTGGACCCCCGATGACGACTCTCCGCTGTCTACTGTCCACTGTCCACTGTCCACTGCTCCTCTGCCTTGCGGCGCTTGCCGCCGCCGGTGAAGCGCCGGCTGAAGACCCGGTCGCCAAGCTCCTCGAACAGGCCAGGGCCTGGAGCGGCGACTCGCGGAAACAGGTCGAGGTCCTGCGCGCCTGCGAGGAAGTCGCCACCAGCCCCCTGGCGAAGAAGGAGCAGAAGGTGGCCGCCTTCGGGATCATGGCGGACACCTATCGCAGCAGGCGCAAGTTCGCCGAGCTGGTGCAGACCCTGGACCGCCTCCGCGCCGCCTTCCCCGACGACAAGGAGCTGGCCCGCAATGCCCTCCTCGACCACCTCGCCGCCCTGTGGGGCTGGAATAAGTCCAAGGAGGGCGTCGAGAAGGCGAACGAGCTGATCGCCGCCAGCGCCGGCGACAAGGCGTGCGAGGCGGCGGGCCGCCTGTGGCTCGCCCGCTTCCTCCTCCACCGCACGCGCAAGCCCGAGGACGCCTACGAAGAGGCCAGGAAGGCCTCCGAGCTGGCCCCGCAGGACGACAAACTCGTCGGCGAGGCCCTCCTCATCATGTACGAGGCCGCGTGGACCAAAGGCGAGATCGAGAAGGCCCTCGATGCCGCGACCCGCTTCCTCGACCCGAAGTACCTCGGCCAGCGCAGCGAGGCGGAGCAGCCTGGCTGTCTGAAGCGGCCGGGCGACTGCCTGCTGCGGCTCCAGCGCTACGACGGGGCCGCCGCCCACTTCCTCAAGATCGAGAAGGCCACGGCCAACCGCCGCTTCGCCCAGGAGTGCTGCCTCCTGGCCGGCCGCGCCGCACTCGAAGGCGGCAAGCACGATGTGGCGCTGAAGGCCCTCGAACGCGTCGTCGCCGACTACCCCGAGCTGCCCGACCTGTGGCACGGCGCCCAGGCGGCAATCGTGGACGCGCTGCGCAGGCAGGGCAAGTTCGCCGAAGCCCTCAAGGCGGCCCGCATCTGCCTCGACGCCTCTGCCGACCGCAGCGCCATCGCCTCGAGCACCCTGGTCATCGCCGAGATTTTCCGCTCGATGGACGGCCATGTCGGCCGCGCCAACCAGATGATCAACTTCCAGCGCTACGGCCCCGACGGCGAGGATGGCAAGCCCGGCACGCCCGACGACCTCAAGGACCCGCTCGCCGGCCTGCCGCGCCCGTCGTATCCCGACCGCGAGCGCGCCTTCGCCGAGGCCCGGAAGAAGGCCGGCGACACCGCCCAGGCATCCCGCTACCGCGCCTTGACCCACATCTACGCCGGGAACCCCAAAGAGGCGTTGAAATGCTACCTCGACGCCTTCGCCCGCTCGACGGGCGACGACTACAAGGCCATAGGTCAGGACATGATCGTCATCGGCGCCCGAGCCGTCCGGGGCTATGCCGTGGGCCTGAAGGGCTTCGTTGACTACGTCAATTGCGGCCCCGCCGGCCCCGACGGCAAGCCCGGCACGGCCGACGACCTTAAGAACCCCTTCGAGCCGCTGCTCAAGTGATGCCAATGAAACGCTCCACTGTCTACTGCCTTGTCCTCGTGCTCGTCGCGGGGTTGCTCCCCGCCGCCCAGGCGGGCCAGGCGGCCCTACCCGACGGCGGCGTCGCGGGCCTGTCGGCGGACGACGCGGCAGCGCTTCGCGAGGCGCGTGAGACCCTCAAGCGGCTCGTGGCCGACGAGGGCCAGAGCGAACGCCTCCGCCGCGACGCCGCCATCGGGCTCACCCGGATCCACGAGGCGCTCGATGACTGGGGGAGGGAGGGCCAACTCGGCTGGTATCTGGCCCAGCTCTCGCGGGGGCTGCAGGGAGGGCTTCAGGCCGCGCTGGCCGAGGGCGCCCAGTCGGCGGCAAGGGCCCGCCAGCCCCACTTCGGCGGCGTTCGCGAGTTCTGGCGGACCTTCGACGCGCTCGCCCGCGAGAAGCACACCGGCATCTCCGGCGAGACCGAGCGCGTGCGAAAGCAGTTCGAGGCGGCCGCCGACCACCTCTCGAAGCAGAGCTGGATCTCCTCGCCCCAGCGGACCTTCGAGATCAAGATCCCCCCCGTTGACCTCCGCAGCCTCAAGCCGCTTCCCGAGCCCGACGGGAAGAAGTAGCAGGTCATCTTCGGGGAGGTGAGCATCTTGACGGGGCACTGGAGGCCGATGCCGCGCGGCGGCGCCAGGCCACATGTGCTGGTATAGCAAGACCTTATGGCTTGAACCCACCTGCCAGTCTGGCGCGGTCAAGATGCTCACCCCCCGTGTTGCGCAGGTGAGCATCTTGAGCGCCTTGCCGGCCCCGGCACGGGGCACGGAGGCCCCGCCCACACAGGCAGTGAATCCCGGCGAGTGCTTCAGGGCTTTTTGGGCTTGAGGGCCTCGAGGAGGAGGCGGGCGCCCTCGTCGGGCTCGCCCTCCTTGGCCGGCGGGGCGAGGCGGATGGCGCCGAGCTGCGCGGCGAGATCGCCCTTGGGGTCCAGGCGGTCGAGCGCGGTGCGCCAGGCGGCAGCCAGCTCGGGACGCAGCGAGCTCTCCCAGAACACGTAGTCCATCAGCTCCCTGCCGCGCAGGGCCACGCGCCCCAGGTGTGCGGTCTGCCACTCGGCATCGGGGGCCGACCAGAAGGCGAAGTAGAGGCCGGCGACCGGGCGGTCGTCGAGCTCGTCGCGCCAGTGGATGCGGTTCTCCTTCTCGTCCTTGACGCCGCTGGTGTGGAGGACTTCGGCCTGGGCCGGGAGGACGAGGGTGTAGCGAAGCTCGGGCGCGGCGGAGAACAGCCGCAGGTGGAGGAGCCCCTCGGTGAGGGGCTTGAGGGCCTCGTCGAACTGCTTCTCGGTGAGCTT